>MDSY01007601.1_pt1 | contig 33469 bp, 50 predicted proteins | sample 811131 | NCBI WGS metagenome assembly MDSY01 (sample SAMN05326643, study PRJNA326480) | marine metagenome | isolation source: seawater | place: Atlantic Ocean: South West | collected 2010 | reverse complement strand
TCTCTAATGGTTCACCTGTAGCCTCTCCTGGAAAACAGCAAGATAGGTCTGCCATGACGTAGACATCAGACTTTGCTGCCCGAGCCTTTGCATCGGCGCTTCTAATAGCGTCAATGATGTCGTCTTGCGCATCCCGGCTCATGATCGCATTTGCCAGCACCTCTAAAAGATTAGTATGCATTGCGGCTACTCAGGTGCGTCGAGCGGGTAGGCCCAATACAAGCCTTTACTAAAACCCGCTTTGATTGTGCCGCTGTCAATATCTGCCTGGCTTACAGGATACGTTTCTACGCTCTCATCGTCGAACGCAATGAGATACGTCCCTTCCGTCTTTGGGAGTGTTTCAATCGGGTGCCATTCGATCACGATCTCTTGATACATTTGCCACACCCCAGGGCTTCGTAATCCACTTCTGCCGCCACGAGCTTAGTTCGTATTCGGTAAACGCTGCCTCATGGCTGTTGACTCGTTTAGATAACCGTATTTTATCCACTGAGGTGCCATACACAATAACCGCTAACGCCTCTTGCTTAGAAATTCCTAACGCCTCCTGTATCATTGGAGACGTTAATGTTGTCATTCCTAGTTTTTCGAGTTCGGCAAAGCGTTCTGGTGCCGTTGCTTTACGCGTTCTCATGGCTTGGTCGCCTCGTACCAGCTGCAATCCCTATCTTCGTAATTAGGGTGTCCTCGTGTGCCTTGGAATCGAATCCAAGTGTCGACCATCGCGCAATAGTGAACAGCGTCCCTTCGTTCGTCCCAATAGTCTCCAGTGCTGGTCAGTGAATATGCAATTGCAAACCCAGCTATCAGTAATACCTCTCTCATAACATCTCCCCTTAGCTGTTACGTTACAGGTTATTCAAACTACGGTGATACTCCACGTTGTTAAGATGTTGCTCCAAAATGTCAGCACGGCTTGTATTCCAATATGGCACAGCCAGGCGCTCGTCTTCTAACATTTCGTTGATGCTTTTTTCGTTATCCCCTACCCATATTTCGCCAAGCGTTCTGCCGTACTTGCCTCTGTCTATGTGCGTCTCGACAAAGATTTCTCCGTTTTGCGGGATTAACCTCCGCACGAACTCTGTCGCTAACACGCCCAACGCCTTTAGGTCTTCAGTGCCGCCGGGAACCATTCTTTTTTCTGGCGTGTCTATGCCGTACAACCTGATCGTCTCTTGTTTCCAACAACCAAATCCAAGGTCCAGCCGCGCATGCAGAGTGTCGCCATCTACGACGCGCCCACATATACCCCTATAGTAATATCGTTTACGCCCCACGTGCATTTTTACCCCCGTCTGATTTTCTCCAACGAATGTAGACGCGGCCACATGACACACATCTTTCGTATTTTGTCACGACAATTTTGTCTTTTGTTTCTTGTCGCTCGACCATAACACCGCCGCAACTACACTGCATATGCTTCTCCTAAAAGTAATCCTCAAACTCTATACGGCCTGTAGCCCCACACTCCCGCAGCTGACGCATCAGGTCTAACTGCTCTTTGTAATGCTTCGCTATGTCGCCTTTCCCCTTAGTTTTCCGTGCGCTCTTGCCTGCCGGGATGTCATTGGCAACCTCTCTGATACGCTCTCTCTCAAACTCTGAAAGCATCCGTTGCATCCAATTGCCGCCTTCAAGCTGATGGCAACCGTAACAGGCGCTAATCGCGTTAAGGCCCATGAATCTAGTTGCCCAGGTTCCTCGGCCTATCCCGTGGCTACAGTGCAGTCCTCTGTGGCCTTCTGGATACTTTGTGCCGCATCGCTCACATGCCCAACCAGCACGCTCTTTTACGCATTTCGCAAATGCTGTATCGGCGGGCGTTATTTTTACTCCCATGTGCTTCTTCCAAATGGCACGACAATGTCAAACTTCTCCGCTAAGTGCTTTGAGATTACTTGGTAAACCATATCAACCTCTTGCGTCGTCAGATCAGCTGTGGATGCTTTATCCAGCACCTTTTCTTGAATTGGTTTCCACATGTAGTCTTTGACGATTTGCATCGTAGGTGTGATTTCGACCGTTGGCTTTAGCACCTCACGCATGTCCATACCCCTAGCGCACATTTGCTCTGAAACGTCACGGAGATAAGCGTGCAGCGCATTATTTTGCTTGTTAGTTCGTTGGCCCCGGGTAATCGAAAAGGTCACCTCAGAGTCAGCATTCTGGTTTATAAAATCGATCAATGCTTTGCGTTGGTCTGCATTTTTGATTGACCAAGTTTCAGCTGACATGACGCACCCCCTTAGAGTCTACATATTGACCATGCGCGGCTAACCACTTTTTAGCCACTTGCGGGCAATCCATAAAGTTATGTGTCAGCATATCCAGCATTGTCCATTGTCTGACCGGCATGGGATCGCCTGGTTTCACCTCTCTCTTGAGGTGGTCTGGACTACCGCCCATCTTGTTAGCACGACTCAACCACAAGTTTACAAATCTAGGCATACCGCGCTTTGTCTTACGCCTCGACGGGTTAGCGTCTAACCAGCAGGCCATCGCGTCTAGCTCAGTGAACACATCAACTTCTCGATACGCGTGCTGCCATTGAGACAGTTGCTCATCCGACGGTTGCCAATCTTTGTCGTCTTTTGTCTTCATCACTCATCCTTCATTTTTTTAATTTTGAAAAATCCTTCATGCTCTGGGTAATGCGCATGAAATAAGCGCGCGTAGTATGCAATGAAATCGTTGCTAATCTTAAAGTCGCTGCCTGACGTCTCAATTGTTGTTTCCCAGCGAATTCTGTTAACTATTAACCAAGCACTACAACGCTTGTGTCCTCGCTTAATAGCTTGAAAAGTGAACTTAACGAACAGTTCGTAAACATGAGGATTTTGTTTGTGCCACTGCCACCACTTTTGCTTACGCGTCATATATTTTCCCCTTTTACTGTGCACAGCTACGCCCGTGCTGTTACACACTATACGTGAAAAGATAACGAGCGACGACTGCTGTATCGAATCTTGACGTCTGTCCCGACTACTTGCTCTCAGCATTCGGGGGCGTGCATAGAGAGGGTCAACTCCGCTCCGAGGTTATTTTGTTCCTCGGCCTACCGCCCAACAGTCTCTGAGGATTGTTTGCGGTTCCGCTTAGGCTTCGATAAAATCGATGTGCCAGAGCTTCATATCCCCTTTGAAGCGATGGCACTCCTAAAAGTAGTTCCCCCCCTGCGTGCCGCAACCCACCAGGGGGGTTTTAATTTCTACACGTTAACTACGACCTGATTCTCACTAACTGACACAACCGGCTGCTCTGACTCTGGCGTGCTGTAAGCAATCTCTACAACCTCTCCGCTCGGCAACATAGCCGTCTGACTACTCTGTGTGCCTAGCTCCAAAAACTCAGTGATTGATAGACCGAAAAAGGTGGCAAGGCTTTCCAGCCTGCTCAACCTCATATCTGTTGCCACGCGCCAACGCGATACCTGGATCGGTGCAACGTCCATGTGCTTCGCTAATTCTCTGTTGCTCACGCGGTTTTTAGCCTGCGCGTAACGCACACTTAAACCGGGGTTAAAACGGGATGTCATCTTCAAGCACTCCTATCTCTTGTGGTTTTCCTTGCTCTGCCGCTACCGACTTGTAATCAGTTTTTGGCTCATTCGATTTGCCGTCTAACAACTGCATTTCAGTGCAAATGATTTCAGTTGTGTAACGCTTTTGTCCGTCCTTGCCTTCCCATGACCGTGTGCGCAGAGAGCCCTCGACGTACATCTTTGCGCCTTTGTGAGCGAGGTTTTTGACTACGTCAGCAATAGGCCCGAAAAATACGCATTTGTGCCACTCTGTGCGCTCTGCGTCTTCGCCTGTCTTTTTATCTTTCCACGACTCACTTGTAGCTATACTTACATTTGTGACTGATGCACCAGAAGGCATTGTCCGAAACTCAGGGTCGTTGCCCACATTGCCAACTAGCATCACTTTGTTTATGCCGCGTTTCATTCTTTACCCCCGCCCATATATAAGATGCCGCTAGCGCTATCGTATTCAATGTGATCGTCTTGAGCTATGGACTCAAACAGCGCCTTAGTCTGCAGTTCAATAAAAGATGCAACTTCAGCGTGTGAAGCCCTGCCCTCCCTACCAAAATAATTATTGATGTCGCGCCGCGCCCCCGCGTCAACATCGAAAACAATTTTTACTTTCATTGCTCCATTTCCTCTTGAATTTCGTTCCACTTGCTTAGGCGCTCTGGAGACAAACCATTTGCAGCGTCAACTTGTAACCACTGCGGCATTTCATCCCACGCTTGTGTAGCGCCTAACGTATCGCGCTTGTCGACCAGTGATTCAAACCTTTGACGTAAATCCTGCGCCATCTTAACACCCTTAGCCTCTAGCGTGCGACACGCATCCTTAAATGCTGTTTTCTTGCTCTTAGGCGCGCAGTTAAATGCCTGGATATACTCTTCATCAGTTACATCCTTGCGCCACGAAAGGAAGGTTAAGCCATCGTCGTCACTTGCCATCATGCGGCGCAAAGTTTTGTAGAGGATCGTCCACTCTCGGTTAACAAAATCGTCAGCCTCCTCTTCTGTATATGCATCTCCATGCACATCTAACAGCTTGAGTACAACGCGGTCCTTGGCCCGCTTCTCAGCCATTGCAAAAGGATACTGTGCCTTGATGTTGGCGGGTGACGCCTCACCGAATGACCATTCGCTGCGCCCACCATCGCCCATAGTCCCGGTCACGTAAAACGCTACTGAGCCGGTCGCCATGTCTGCATGGACTTGCGCGGGCTCTGAAAACTGAATGTTGTGATGCTCTGCAAGACGCTCAATGGCTTTGTGCTTAATCGCCCATACTCCCGGGCGCACTTCCCAGCACGACTGTGCTGACTTAGGTAGGCTTCTCTCCGCGTCAGCATCAATACCAATCGACGCCAACATTGTTTTAATTCCAGCTGGTACGCTCATTTGTTTTTCCCCTTTTTGACAACCACTCCAAAACGCAGTCAACCGCACATTGACTATCGCCACCGACATTATATGACATTGTCGCGTTACTGTTAACACGCGACCCGCCATCATGTTGCTTCCAATCGTAAATCGTTGCCCGCACGCAACCCTTGTCAGTATGACGGAAAGTGATTTCCCAGCAGTGCGACACCTTGCTTTCTGGGTCGTTGCTAGTCCACGCGCACTGTCCGAACGCACCAACCAACTCGTCTAGGCTTGACTCAATGCTGCCCTGCAACGCAGTACCATTGCAGTCTAAAGTAGGGCGCACGATTGCAATACCGGACTGCTCTTCGCGCTGCGCCTTCCATGACTCTGGCATTTCTTCGTAACCTAGCTCGATGTCTAACAGATATGTACCCATATTGCTCATGACAACTCATACTCCTCAAAATGATCCGCAACATCCATCGCGTTCTGAATTTTGTAACCCATCCAGGTCGCTTTATGAACACGCGCTATCTCAACACCTTTGGCAGTGAACTTTATGCCATGCGCCTCGTAATGCTGGGTGTGCTCGATGCGGTCATACAACATTGCGATGTCACCGTGATCGACCTCCAAGAGCGCAGTCGTCTCATCTACAACGTCAGCGATGTGCGCACCTAAAAAGTAACGGCTAAATGCCAGTTCTTCCTCACAACGCGCGTCAACGCGCATCTCTGACATGTCGGCGTCAAACGCCTTTGCTTGCCCGGTAGAGCCTACCTCTATCTTGATTAACACTTTCATAATTTCCCCTTAGTTCCACGTAGAACATTGGCCAGTGTAAACGCAGCAGGATAATCGTGCAACCCGCTTTGGTTAACCTGTCGCTTTACGCGTCACGTTTTGAGTAAAGGCCGCTTACGCGGCCTGCTTGAAGATGTGCGCCGACTTGACGCGATGTCGGCGGTTGTCAGCCCAGTCGGTAGTGGTGCCGTTGTAGAAACCAACCACATGGCCTCGAACGCCAAACACGACGCGCTGGTGTGAGGACAATGAACGCTGTGCTGTGACGATAGTGCGACCGTAATCACGTTGTGCGTCACGACCACTGAGCTTGTTATAGCTGTACCCCAACTCGCCGGCGATGTTGCGGTAATATTGAGCGGTCACTCGGGGCTGCAGACCGCGACCGTGTTGGCGTCCCTGCTTGAGCATAAGCACATATGCAGTAATCAGGTGAATGCCCAGGGCATCGCGCAAGGCGCGTACCGTGCAATTCCGGCTGTCCGAGTAGGCAGGGTGTGAACATACCATCATGCCGCCGTGTACTGCCTTGTGCGTCCACTCTATAACGTGATAATCATGCAGTCCCATTCTATTGTCTTCCCTTGGCTGGGGCCGCTTACGCGGCCTCAATCATTTTTTCATCCCAAACGGTGACGGGATAGTGCATGGTTCCGTTGATGCGGGAACCGTAGTCATAATCGATGTCGATCGCCATTTTCTTAACCAACGATGCAATAGCGCCGCGCATCTCTTTGGGATCGTCATCAAAGTCAATCAGCATCAGATGGTCGATCATTTCATTGCCGTCGTGTAGCTGGCGGCGAATGTTCTCAAAAACTTTTAGCTCGAGGTCGGTGTAATTGCTCATTTTGTTTTCTCCCTGATAAGGGCCGCTTACGCGGCCTTCTCCTTTATGTCCCCAATTCTGATCGGGTTGGCATTGCAAAGATCAATCAGGTTTCTCGCGTCTTTTGCAGACAGCCACTCAGTAGTGACTTCGCGGCTTTCACGCACCCACTCAAAGGTGATTTGATATTTAGCGTTCTCTTTAATAACTACCTTCATGTCATATCTCCATACGTGTATTAATTAACTCAACACGTATATATTAACACAATAGGAGTGCGGTGCAACAGTTTGGGGGTAATTAAATGGATTTATTTCGCCCCTTGATTTGGGCAAAAAAAGGGGGCTTACGCCCCCGAGGTCCTCCAACCTCTAGGAATACTTTTTCTGCAGCCACTTAAAGGCGGCGTAGATAGACAGAACGTAGAACGCCAGAATACTCATTGGAATGGACAGGTAGATTAAATCCCAAGGATGTAGGGCCAGAATCTCCCAAACGCCATCGAGGGCCGACTCCACCTGGTTAGGGGCGCATTCCTCCATCAGTACGACCAGACAGTCGGATGCGGTCGATCAGTGTCCCAATCCAGGTGTATGAATCTGCCGTTACCCTTCTGATTTACACCAATACGCGGGCAACCATGCTTTATGGCTGTTTGTATGAGCTTGTGAGCCTGTTCACGGCTTACACCTATATCTACGGCTTTGCCGGTCGTGTGCGCCCCGGGACGCTCTTTACGCGCCTCTATGGGATGTAACTCACATCTGTACCCAGACGTTATTGGTAGCGGAAAGCCTAATTCTTCACGAATAGCGTTTAGATATGATCTGACTGCTGGGTCAAAAACTAGCTCATCACAACCGCACTGGCAGCGCAGTTCTTTGTCGCTGAAGTAGCTCACTCCTTCTTGCCGAGAAAAACGGCAAACGACCCGGTTAACGCGCCGGTCATAACTGACACTAGAGCCGCTTGCTCAGGGTTGGGATCGGGCAATGACATAAACCATTCAACGGTTCGATACGTCATAAAAATCATGGCGAACATTAACAGCCGTGGAATAATTCGCCAGGCATTTAACTGCTCCGGTGTCATTTCTCTCGCGCTATGCTTTTGGTTTTTTCAAAGGTTCGTAGACCACCAAGACCGAGCATTCCGAGAAGAACCGTGAGTAGGCTTTCCATTTCAAATACAGGTAACTCAGGGGTTTGTACGCCAGCCACCGCAATGCCAAAAACAACAAGAGGCTGGCCGACAAAATGCCAAGCCAAAGCGACACCGCAAGTCCACCCAACAAATGGCCTCCAACCAGCGACAAATAGCGACTTGTGCGCAGCTTCAGCTTTGTTGATTTCCAGCTGACCTTTAGCAAGTTCTTGCGCATGGCGCTCAGACATTGTTGCAATTTCATGTGCAAGCCTCGCTTTCTCGTCTGCATCAGGGATGAATTTATCTAGGAGCCCGCTTACGGGGCCGATCAACGCCTGCAACATTATTCATCATCCTCAGACATAAAACGGCCTTTAGCGTCTCGTTTGCGTTTTCTCTGGAATGCATCCTGAACGGTATCAGTTTCCCATATTCGGATGGCCGTCCAAATGATCGTAAAAAGCGCGGCAAGAGGCGGTAGTGTTTCTAAAATTGTGCCGACCGCCGTCGCTACGCTAAACGTATCTACCACCTGTTTCATGTCTTCTCCCATGTTGCGCCCCTAGCCTCCGCAACTGCGAATATACAATTGGTCGTCAAAAGTATACCCATATGCGTGCAGAAATGGGGCGTAAGCTTCACACCACTCTGGTGAACCCGGCTCTAATCCATCGTATGGTTCTGGCTGATAGTCTACCTTGTCGCTTGGCTCAGTGAACGTGAAATACTCGTTACCATTTTTATATCCTTTTTTGGTAAACATTTTGCGCGCGGTTTCTACGTAAATGTTTTCATTTGGCTGCAGCGTGTACACAGAGCCGTCTTCATAGTAAATAACTGTTTGTGCACACAGGGAAATTGGGAAGAGTGAGAACAGCAATGCAAGTGCGTATTTCATGACGGCGCTCCTATAGCGTAGTTGTCGAACGTATATCACCTTAACATTGACGTTTGAGGTCACACAAATAATCCTTCACGCACCACGATTCATTACCGCTTTTACAATTATGCTAATTAAGTACCCCGCTATGCCCACTAAGACTGCAATCCACGTTGCCTTGACTGCCGCGTCTTTTGCTTCTTGTTGCGCGTAAACCTCCCTTTCGCGCTGCGCCTGGACCTCTTTCATGCATCTGCGATATTCCTCTACGCCTTCGTTGCCATACGCGTAGCGCAGAAGTTGGATAATCTCGGCTCGCTGCCGATCAATGGATTTCCTGTGGGCAAAAAGTGCGCTGGCTTCAGCCTCAACAGACTGAGCGAATACTACTTGCTTGAATGGGTTGGTGCGCTTTTTTTGTCTTTGGCTTGCGTAAAGAACGTCACTGGCGTGGCCCTGCCACCTAGCCACTACTTGGAATGTGTCCTCAATAGACTTACCAGCCTCAATGAATGCTTTGACGCCAGCGTAGGCTTTTGTGGCCGCTGCCACTGCTGTAATCGGGTCAATCATCGTGCACCTCGTAAATCACATAGGGGCTACATCGAGAATGAGGCCACGGCAAATACCACGTATAGGTTTGTTCAGATGTGCTGTACAACTCTTTGTAACGGCACAGTCGGTATGGCTGTAAGCGCGTTCTGCTACCGATTGACCATGTATAGACGTATGTGTCCATAACCAAGTACAAATAGACGGTTGCCACCCACTTTTAGCCCCCTGGTTAGTAACCCTTAATAACCAGTTTTTTATAATCTGGGTCAGACAGCTTGCGCTTAACGTAAGCGGCATACTCTTGCGTACCGATTTGCGCGCCGCTCTCTCTACACCACTGCTCTGCCAAAACCATGGGAATGCTTCCTACCCACCTACCTTTGGCGTCACCGTGGGATTCAGGTAAGTGCTCGCGAACGTTATGTATGGCATCAAGCATCTCAGTCACGTTCTGTTCTTTTGAGATGTGCAGCTTCCCATCCTCGACAAGCATCTTTTCTCGGATCATAACTATCCCCTAGCCATACGACCAAAAAATAAAAAGGTGGGGCTGACACAAGCGCATGACTTGTACCAATTCGCGTACCTTGTGCGGCAAATGGAGTATTTGCCTGCCAGCCCCTAAACGCGACTTGCTTAAAAGGGGGCATAGCCCCCAATTCTTAGCTGACGTCTGCTACAACGCCGTGCGCTGCTTCGTTGTCAACCTGGAGTCCGTACTCCACAGAAATCAATCGACGTTCTGCGTGACCAGTTCGTGCGAGTTCTTTCTGAGAGGTTGGTGACAGGTAGGCAACTCGCGCGTAGTTTGGATCAAGTACCAAAACATCGCGTGCTCGACTGAGCCTAGATGGGACAATCTGCAATTCCCCAAAGTCTGAGACATAAATGTCGATAGCTGTTGTCAGCTTACCGTCCGTGATGTCCTTGAACTTAGTGGCGTTGCCAGTGAACGCAGATATAAGTTGCTTCTGCGCTGACCCACAAATCACAACGCTAGGCTCTGCGCCAGCAGTCCAGCAGTTTGCGATTACAGACTTAAACAAAGTCTCGGTCAGAGTTCTTTGTGTGCCATCAGTCGCAGCGGCGTTAATAAAGCCTGCCGTGCCACTGCCTGACGTAGTGCCGTCTGCACCATCACTGGCACGATCAGCATTTGTGCGCAGATATGCAGGCAGACCAGCTGTCTGTCTTGCAGTACCAGACGCGCCAGCTGATGCGGCGACGTTGTCACAAAGCATCTTTTCCATATCGCGCTTTAGCTCTTTGAGCTTGTACGCAATCTGCTTTGCGGTTGTCTGTGCGTCTGCCGCGCCCTTCACAGAGTTAGCTGTGTCGGATACTTCGACTACCTTGTCAGAAATCTGCGTGTAGCCTGCCTGACGCACTGCGTTTGTCGGAGCGTCGTTACCCGGGGCAGCTTCGCCCTCAATAACGCGGTTATCTCCTGCCGCCGCTAAATCAACAACGCCCCACTCGAAATAGGTGTTGTTCACGTTCTTGCGGCCAATGGCTGACATGACCGGAGTTTCAGTCGGTGAAATAGAAACCAAGGCGTCCTGCAAATCCTCTCGGATTGTAGTGACGTCGTAAGTTTCGTTAGTGTTAGCTGTAACGCCCATTTTAAGATTCCTCTTAACTCAAAAGAAATTTAGCTACGTCATCGACGGAGCCTGACTTTTTCATTCGAGCGGCAGCGTTCTGTCTCGCTTTTGCCTTGCCTGCGCTAGAGGATTTTTTGGCCCCGGCCTTTACGAACGGCTTTGCTTTCTCTGCCTTCTTCGTCACCGCATCCTTTTTAGAATGCAGTTCGTCGTACAGCATAGCTTTACGCAAAACCAAAATGTGCCTGTGGTCAGTTAGACCAGCCAACTCATCCGCACTAAAGCCTTCTGATTGACCGAACTTAACAAGGTTGTCTCTGATCGTGGTTGCTTTTTCAGCGTCACCAAACTCAGGTACATGTTGCACTAGCTTTGCCATCTCGTCTTTGAGATGTATTTCTAGCGCGGCTTGCATTTGAGCGCCCTGCGCTTCCTGCGCATCCTTTATCGCCTGCTGTTGCAAACCCCATTGTTGTAACTGTTCGTCGTAGTCAGCTTTCGCTCCCATATACCCGATAGGGTCTTTGTCAAAGAGTGCCCTGTCTGGGGGTACGGGAGGCGGTACATATCCTCCACCCTCAAGCTGCTGCAAAAGCTGTGACGTCTTTTGCCGCTCTTGTAGCAATGCATTGTAAACGCCCTCGGCCTCTTTCTTGACCGCTGCCGTCTCCTGCATTCCTTTTTGAATGTAAGCCTGCCCGCTGTATGACCGCTTGAGGTCGTCGAGGGTTACTTCCTGTTCTGATCCATCGACCTTAACAGTATAAAGTTCCTCAGTCTGACCGGCGTCTTCAGCCTCCTCTGCTTCATCCTCTTCATCGCTCTCTTCAACATCTTCATCTAGAGCGTCTTCCTCTGGGGTTTCGTCTTCCACATCCTCTTCATCGAGGGTTTGTTTCGACTCTTCCTCCGGTGCCGCCTCTTCCACAATTAGTGTGTTAGCTACGGCTTCCATATCGTTTGCGTTTAGCTCAGTCGCTGCGTCTGCCACGGTGCTGATCCTTTTGCTTCTTGAGGAGCTTCTCGTCCGTAATATAGGAGTTGAGTCGCGCCTCTATTTTTGCCAAAGCACGAATTACTTCGTGCGCCGATTCTCTCTCCTCGACTGTTGAGCCTTGGTTGAGAAAAATCCCTACTTGCTCTGCTTTTAGCTCCTCTACAGTGTCACTGTAGGTAGGATCATTGAGCAGCGCCTTTGCCCGGCTAGACCGGACTGTAATGTCCAATTATATCACCCTGCTAGCGATTTGCATTCTGCGCCGCTTTTATTGAAGCGACATCTACCTGGGTGCCATATTGTCCTAGCACCTTGGCGGCATCAACTAATAGGTCTTGATCCATTTGATCGCGTTTTAAGTCGTCACCCATCGCCAGCTTTTGTTGCTCTAGGCCCATCTCTGCCATCTTTATCTGGCCGTCTTGCTGCAACTTAGCCATGTCGGTCTGCGCCTTCGCCTGCGCCTTCAGCTGCTCTGCCTGCAAGATTGCCTGTGCCTGCATTTGCGCTGGGTCGCCCTGTTGCTGTGCCTGCGCCTGTTGTGCTTGTTGCGCACGCTGCAATAGCAATTGTTCAGTTTCCGCATTCATGGGCGTGAAGTGCCGGTCAGCGTTGCGAATGCCTGCCAATGCAAGCATATCTGCGAGCGTGTTGCGTATCTGTGTAAGCGTAACGAGTCCGTTTTGAGGCCCGTAGCCCTGCATAATTTGCATTTGGAATTGCAGAGCTTGTTGCAGCAAAGCCATCTTTTGATCTTCTTTGCCTGTGCCAAGGCCAACATTCACTGAGAGGTCCATGCTGGTATTCCATACCCGGGGGTCTATCGGGACGAATTGACCGCCTAACCTCATGATTTCCTCGCGCGGCGTATTCTTAACCACCTCTTGAAGCATCAACGCATACATGCGCTTCAGCCCGCCTTCCGCTAGATTGCGGGCAATCACCTCTACCTGACCCGCTGAAGCCTGCATTGTCGCCGCCACAGCGGTTGCTGTTGTATTTTGCAAAGCGTCTGGGTTGAGGCCCATTGACGCCCGGGATACTCCGGTTTTAGCGTCCACTTGCTCATCTAGATATTGCAGCGCCGGAAGCGTCGTACCAGCAATGAACGGGATGGCCAGGTCTTGTATAGCGCCCGCCTGCTTGACTCTGACTATTGCGCCAACCTCATTGTTGAGAACGTCATCCATGTTGACTAGGTCTTCTATAACCTGTTGGCGCGGATTATTAGTTAGCGCGACGTTATCGAGAATGCCTCGGATCATGCTGGTGCAAACGTCTTGGTCGTTTAATATCAAGTCGGCTTGCGACCTACCGAAAAATGAGTGTGGCTCTGGGTCTACCTCAAAGATGGCAAACGGCACCTCATCGCACGGCATATAATCCAGCATCTTGTAGCCGCCGCCAATGCACAGAACGCGATGCAGCAAAGGGTAGCCATTGCCGTATACATCGATGTGCATGTACGCCTCGGTCACTAGGATTGGGCGCATCGCTGGGTCGTTTACATTGTCATCAGTAGAGTCGTTGTAATATCCACGGCGGGCAAAATCCTCTTCCTCTAACAGTGTGTCAGATTCGCCTGTGCCTGCCTCATCTATAACGTCGTCGAACTCATAGCCCATTCCCATGAGGTCTTTGACGCGCATTTCACGACGATGCGCTACGCAATACGCGTCATCAATAGCGCGTGCATTGCGATCAACAAAAAACTCCTCTGGCGGCACTGACTCAACGCACAGCTTGCCCTTTGGCTGCACACGCGCGATTTTAAGCGAGTGGTTAGATTGCTCTACTTGCACGCCAAATTCGTCTGCCATCATGACAGTCTCGCGGCTATGCTCTAAGACCTGGACGTTGTCGTCTTGAGCAATTAGGGCAAACTCATCGTCTGTCAGATCGTTGTATGTAAAAACCTCAGTGTCACTGTAATCCTCGTAGTACACCTTTACTACGCCAATTTTCTTGACTAGCGCGTCTTGAAAAACATCTGACAGTATTTTGAAGCCGTTAGACTCGTTGAATTTATAGTGCATGTATTGCGTAGCTTGCTCTGCTGCCGCAATGTCTTCTGGCCCGGTTGGCACAAACTCTACAGGCTTGTCCGTGTTCATAAATACGCGCATTAACGACGGCTTGATGGCGCGGATGTTGTCTCGCACTTTTGTGGCTACGACCCGGGATCGACCCTCCTCAAAACCTAACTCCGTTTTACCATCAAAGTAATCTTGCGCCTTGATTCGGTCTGGGGTTATCTCAGCCTCAACAAAATCCACCGCATCCTCTATCGCGGTAGCTGCGATGCTTTCAATTTCGTCGTCTTTTAACGGTTTCAGCTTCATAGATTACCTAACATCGTCACCAACTCTGAGACAGCTGGCGTGCCTGCCGCTCTAATTAGCATGTCTAGCTCTGACTTTTCAGTCGCGTCTAGTGTTGCTCCTGCAATCCTTTTGTTAATCAACGCTAAAGCCCGCTCTGCACTTGCGCCCGTCAAACCGTCAGCGCCCGTAAGAACTCGTGCCAACTCACCTAAAGCGGCCTGGCGTTCTTTTGTAATTGCACCGTCAGTGACGCCACTTATATTTTGTATTACGCCTGCCGTGGCTTCCCCTGGCCTGCCCATCATCACCGATTGCGAGGGCGTCGGCGCGGTGGCTTCGTCTATGGTTTCTTTGATTGACAAGCGCCTTGCCGTTGCGCTGTTTTGCGCAATGTTCGCATCTAGATTGAAAGCGATTCTGCTTTGCTCCAGCTGCTGCGTGAGCATTCTGAACTCATCACTGTCCTCTCCTAGCAATGCGCCTAATTTTCTACGATTCATTGCGGAGCTTAAATCATTGACAAATTTTCTGCCTGCGGCGATGGCTTCTGGATCATCTGCGTTGTTTGATATTAAGCCTCGCGCGTTCTCCATAGCGTCTCTAAACCCTACTCTTGCGCCGAGCTTTAGCGTTTCTAGCTCAGTCTGGCTAGCGCCCTCAATAGCGGATAATACGTCCTCTAGCGGCGTTGACGCTCTGAATATCACTTTGCCTAAGTCAGCGGCCTTGGCTTCTCTAATCGTGTCGCCGCCCAGTTTCAACGCATCTCTGTACGACGGCACTAAGTCTCCTAGCGCATCCCTTAGCTCGTTGGCGAAATTGTTGAATAAGGGCTTGTCCAAAACACCAAGGTCGTTGAACGCCTCTTCTTGTAACGCGCGCTTGATGTAATCTAACTGCATTACATTTGGCTGTTCTGCCAAGGATACTGATCCGTCCTGATTTACGGTGAATTTTATTTGGCTGGCACGCGGCATGCCCTCTAACGACATGTCTCTGTTGGCGTTTCGTATCGCTTTTTCTGCCGTTTCGACCGGGATACGCTCGATGATTGCCTCTAATTTTTGGCCTGCTGGCGAGGCATAATCTATCGGCGTGTCGTAGGCTTTATTGTATGCTTGCCTTCTTGCGTCTGCCGTTCTCGCATACGCCTCTTCTTGCATTGTGCGCACGCCCCTTGGCGTCGGTCCTAAAGTTTGGTCGAGCGCGCCCTCGATTTGCCTGCTTTGATCAGCAGACCTTCTTGCCACTGTTTTTGTGCCAACCGTTCGAGCGTCTCCCCCGCCCATTTGGATAGCCGTGTCAAGCAAAGCCGCAATGCTCAAATCCGCGTCTGCCAACATTCCTTGGTCACCAGCCTGCCTGATTCGCGTAAGGCCGTCTTCAATACTGCCGCCACTCTGTATGGTTTGAGTTAAGATCAAGGCCGCGCCATTTGATATATTCAACTCTTTAGCAATGTCTTTCGCAGCTTCTTGTAAGTCGCCTATACCGCCAGAACCAGTCAGCAACCGCGATGACAGGTAATTGAACAACCCGCCAAATGTCGCACCGATAGCGGCGTCCTGCGCGCCCCGGATGCCGCGCTCTACAACATCGCCCTCACCAGCGCCAAATCCTGACACGCCTGACTCTGCGCCCGTGAGTGCAGCGCCTCTGGCACCAGCCGCCAATGGATTGACAGGAGAGCCTAAAGCCGCTCCTGCGCCTGGGATTGCCATCGGAGCCATAGACCCGATAGTCCGCGCGCCGAATGCTAAGGCTGGCTCTTCTTCCTCAAATACTCTTTGGCGCGTTTCCATTCTGCTGCGCGCCTCCGGACTTGCGCCCCCAATAAGTTCTGGAATGAACTCTCCTACAAATGGCAAACCTTGAGACGCCTTTTCAACAGTTGCGCCTAGTGCGCCGCCTGTAGTCTGCATTGACTGCAACGCTTCGATTTCTTCTGGGAATGCACTGCGCGGCATATTAGACCGGTGACGCCGCATTATTTTTTCAATTTCGTTCTGATCTATAGACGAAAATGTGTCTGAGACGAATACAAGGCCAGAGGGTGTACTGTAAATTCGACCATTGTCTTGCAACCCCTGCATGACCGGGGAACCAAGGCTCTGCTCTTCTGGCCGAGGAGTGAATGAAGGTCTGCCAGAACCACCTGATACCAGCTTTCCTTGCTCTCGCATTATTTGAATTACGTCAGTCATGAGCCGAACCGTTGCGCCCTCTCTTTTCGCCTCATCTCATCATGCAATTTTGCCCACTCATCAAGAATTTGCGTGGCTGTTTTGCCTTGCCCTCTAGCGGTTTCTTCAAAGTCGCTAAAGAGCGCATATTTATCATTAGCCGGATTACTGGGGTCGTTCTCAATGCGCACCGCTGACCCGAGCGTCGTGCGATATTGGTTGACTCGTTGACTTAACTGCAAATCATTGCCCTCACCGGCAAACGTCATTTTTCTGCCTGACGCCACCTCCCCGATAGTTTTAGCAAGGGCATTCATTGATCGATAATCCCTTATCATTGCTTGATTGGCTTCTGCCGTGAGGCCAATGTTTGGGTTATAACTTTGCGCATACATGGCGTCAAAATCTGTCTGCGGTCCTTTGTTCAGCCTCAACTCTTCACTGACAAGCTTTGCCGTCAAGCCTCTTAGTCTTTGCGTATCACTCAGTTCACTTTCATCTATTGGGAACCCAATCACCGCCGCGCGCTCTCTCAAATCAGCTATAAACGCTGCTTGCGGACCCTGCGCCATCCCCCCTTTGAACACCTCACTTACTTGATCTAAATACATGTTTTGCCGTAGTGCACCGGCCCCGCGTTCAATGGCACCTACCAGCGATTCATTTGCGGCATTTTGTAGTACCGTATTGTCTGCAGGGTTATTGATAGTGACACCGCCGCCGCCCACCTGTTTTATTGGATTGCGCGGATCAAGAGCGCCATCTGTTTCTGGCACGTTATACATTCTCGATGGGTCGAAATTTGCGCCCGGCATTGCTTGATTTAGTTGACTGCCTGACATGACCCTGTAGGTAGGCTCCTGAGCCTCTCTTATGAACGCCGCAAAATACTCTTTTGCAAATGCGGGATTTTCCTCAATAGCCTTTGCATATTGTTCTGCATTTGGTCCACCAATTTGACGAATTGCCGCAGCGGTGCGATTGCCTTGAGCATTTAACAGCCTCATTTGCTGCGCTGTTTCAAGTTGTCTGCCCATCGCAGAAGCCAACCCAGCATCAGGCTGCAACCGCATAGAGTTGAGTGCTAAAACTAAGCGCGCACGCTTTTCGTCATCGTCTAAATAATCAGATATGCCGCCGCCAATGCCCTCCAAAATGCCCATAAAGCGTTGGCCGAAACCTGGAGGCGACGCTGGCGGTGGTGGCGGCTGCGTGGTCATTTGCGACTGCATGCCATACGCGCCCGGGTTTGGACCCATAGGCACGTTGGGCATTACTGCATTCTGGTTGCCTGACGCTCCCATATTTATTTACCCATCATTTGAAAAAGGTTTATTAATTGGTCTTTTCTCTCAGGCAACTTTTGAATCTGGCCTTGGATAGAATCAATGCCCTTCTCTAACTTCTGCAGTCCACGAGCGGGCGCAGAGCTTAACGCCTGCATCACCCCAAAATCCTTGGAGTATGACTGCAGCTGTTCTGGGGTCAGTTTTTCAGGATCAATGCCTTGCGTTCTCAAATAATCTTTCAGCATAGAATCTCTGTCGATGCCTGCAGACGACCCCATGATGCCTGCGCCTGCCTGCATTGCTGGTTGCGGCAAAGATCGCAAAAGGCCCACATTAGGATTGCGTTGCGCTCCTGCCGCTTGCTGTGCAGCTACCATCATTTCTATCGGGTTCATACCAACACCTTGTTGTAGTCAACTCTGAGATATCCGTCCGACCCACGCGTTACGGCCTCGGGCCTCAAGACTTGCGCCTCCTGCGCAATGACGCCTGCCCCGCTGCCATGCTGACCTACGGCATTTGCAGCCTCGTTCCACTCCCACGCGTAAAGATTCAGGCCGTTGCGTGCCTTACCAATCGGCGTGACGTTTTTCTTGAGCCTTACGTCAGATATTTGAGCGCCAAGCGTCAAGTAATCAAACAGCCCTGGCTGTCTGCTTGTAGTTTGCGTCTGCTGTCCTGTCTGTGACCCAGCAAACGCGCCTAACGCCGTCTGTAGTGCCTGCTGTGGTGACCCGACGAATCCAGCATACTGGCCTCTTGCGGCATCGATGATGGCCTGTTGCGCGGCTTGCTCTAATGCGCCTTGTTGAGCAACCGACTGGTTAATCTGGTTAGCCATGTCAAACTGTTGCATACCAAAGTTTCCAAGCTGGTTAAGCGCCGCGAGGTTAAAATTTTGACTCTGTAACTGAGCATTCTGATTTGCAATTTGCGCTTGCATTGCCGCAGCCTGATTTGCCAGAGACGCTTGGTTAGCCGCGCCTGCTGTAAACTGTGCGGCCTGATTCTGCGCGGCTTGATTCGCAAGATTCGCTTGCGTACCCAGTTGAGCATTTTGTAAAGCCGCGACATTAGCCGCTTGCGCACCAAACTGAGCCGCTTGGTTGAGAGCGGCTTGATTTGCAAGCCCTGCGGTATTAGCGGCCTGCGCACCAAATTGTGACGCCTGATTCTGAGCAGCCGCATTCTGTAGGTTTGCGACATTTGACGCTTGAGCGCCGAACTGAGCCGCCTGATTGACCGCCGCTTGATTCGCCAGTTGCGCTCTGTTGGCCGCATCTGCACCAAATTGCATCGCCGCATTACGTGCCGCCGCATTTTGTAGCGCGGCTGTATTAGCCGCTTGTGAAGTGAATTCTGCCGCTCGGTTTCTCGCCGCCTGATTAGCAAGTATTGCTTGCGTCCCTAATTGCGCATTTTGCAGCGAGGCTTGGTTAGCTGCCCCAGCTGTGAATTGCGCCGCTTGGTTAGCCGCCGCTTGATTCAAGGCTTGCGCTTGCTGACCTAGTTGCGCCGTCGTTGTGTCTGCTTGTAGCCCGGCTGTCTGGTTTGCTATCTGCGCCTGCTGGCCTAACTGCGCGGTCGTAGTTCCAGCCTGCAACGCTGAACGCTGATTTGCTAGATCAGCTTGGAGCCTAGAGGCTATGTCTGACTGTGCCGCCTGTTGTGCCTGCGTAAAGCCTGCTTGCCGTAACCCTGACGCAGTGCGCGCCGCCTGTTCAGCAAATGCTCGATTAGTCTCTGCTTCCGCGATTGCTTGCCGTGACCCACCGAAAGCGCCTGCGGCCTGAGCCTGTGCGCCCTGCACGTTTTGCTGTATTTGTCGTGCGCGTTCTAAATCAGACAGCGACTGCTGTACTACTTGGTTTTCAAACGGGTTGGTATAACGCGATAGGTCAGTGTCGGCGATTTGTCCTGATCTAGCGCGCTCTGCGACTATTGGGTCTACACCTTGTATGCGCTCTGCCCTAACCGGACCCACACCAGCAATTCTTTCTGCACCATAGCCTTGTGACCGCGCCCTTTCCGCCGCCGCATTCGCTATCGCGTCATAACCTTGTGAGCCAGCTTCAGAAGCCGTATAGCCTTGAGAACCGACCTCTCGCGCATCGTACCCCCTACTGCCTGCGCGCTCTATGCCATAACCTTGACTGCCTACCGTGTTTGCGCCGTAGCCCTGTGAGGCGGCTTGTTCTGCGCTAGTAGCAACTGCGTCATAACCTTGTGATCCTGCGGCCCCCGAGGAAATTTGGTCTGCACTAAACCCTAACAGCCCTTGAGTGCCTTGAGTTGCATTTTGGATTGCATCAGCTGATGACTGTACTAGGTTGAAACGAGGCTGTGGCGTTTCCGTTACAGGTGTTGGGTTTGTCGTGGCTTCTATGGTTGCCAGCGTATTATTGAACAATGCTTCAGGGCCAGACGGGGCCGCGCCCCCAGTTGTAGTCCTGCCGTCAGTATAGGTTCCAGTTGATTCGTCGAAATTAGGAGTGCCTCCGGTATACACCATGCCGTCTGTTGTTGGCTGACCGCCTGCTGGTTGCGGCGTAGTAGGGACGCCCCCTAGCGTTGCAGAGCCAGCAACAGGAGTTGCTACTCCAGTAGCAGTGGGCGTCGTTTGATTGCCGAAAGCATTAACTGTATTGCCTAAGTAATTGAACAATCCGGGGGCAGCCGCTGTCGCAGTTGCCATATTTAAGTCGGGAACTGATGAGGCAGGAGCAACTGGCGCTGCTCCCACATTCCCTCCCGTGTACATGCCGCCTGGGTTTATGCCACCGCCGCCAGCCATGACTACGTCTGCATAAGATTGACCAGTCGTAGGGTTTGCTACACGCCCGCCGCCTTTAGCACCACCCGCGCCGCCTCCTGGCATTGGTTGCGCGCCGCCGCCCGGCATGGGCATTGGACCTGGCCCCTCTGGCAATGTTGGCATCACCGGAACCTGACCACCCATGTTAGTAGGTAGACCAGCGCCAAATCCGCCGCTAGACAGGTTAATGCCAGGGGCCATCATCCTTGTACGGCTTGGCTGGCCGGTGTTAACTACTTGTGCGCCGCCTTTGCTACCGCCTGCTGCGTTTGGTGTTGCTGCTCCACCACCTGACATTGCTATCTCCTAAAACGGCAATCCACCACGGAAGCCGAATCTGCTGTAATACGCGGCTAACTCTTCCGGCGTCATATTTTGAAAATCTGGTGTGCCTATTTCTCCGTCGCCTACGGGGTCAATAAATCTGTCTGTGATTGCTTTGTACTGCCCCGGCCTTCTGGTTTCTAACTCTGCTAATGCCTGCTCATAAAGCGGCGCGGAGCTATATCCTCGCACCCCGTCGACCTCCACTACATCAGGCATCTGGAACTCGCCAGCGCCTTGCATTCCAAAAGCACTAGCCATGTCATTCACGTTTTGCCGAGAGGCTACTTGCGCGTCATTAAACGCGGCAATGTCAGGTCCGTAATAGGGCGTGTAACCAATCTTCGATACCTTACGGCCTTCTGCCAAGTTGAGCTTGGCCTCTCTTTCCATCCACTCTGGTATTTCTACCTTGGTTGTTGAGCTACCGCCCTTTCCACCTGACATATCAAATCTCTTTGCTTAACGTGATTAATGTTGGCTTCCAATCAAACGACTCTAATGCGCGCACCCACCCTTTTCGCCCAGACAGCGTTAAGGCTGAACAGCCTTGCCCCCTCGCCCATGCGATAACGTCTTCATGCATATCGGTAAGTGTTTGCAATTTTCCCCCAGCTAAAAAAATGTGTAATACCTTTTTTTTCGGGTATTGCAATAGTTCAGTGACAAGGCATCCGTTGTCGGCAGGCCATAACTGCATTGCGCCTTCAAGTATACCATACGCAACATGCTCATAATCGTGCGTGTCACCGCCATACTGCAACGCTGCCTCTATCCACGGTCGGCATCTAGCAATCTGCACACCAATGCGGTCCTGCTCTGACGTAGCCATGTTCATGCGTGTAGCCTAGCCACACTGAGCGTGCTGGCAGGGCTTGCTGGCGCAAAGCTGGTTGCGCTGTTGCCGTTAAGTGTGCCGTTGGTGCTGCTTACCGCAAACTTTATTTCTAGATATTGGTTAGCCGTCATGGTCAGTATGTAGGCCCGGGACACGACCACAGTTGAGCCGTTGTTGTGCAGCACGGTCGTTATTCGGCTGTTTGCCTGGTTGGTGCCATCAATTGCGGGCCATAGATAAAACGTAACGTCGCTTGCTGATGCGTTTTTTAGCTCTGCCGTGAGGGTAATTAAATAATCGCCATTTTCTGTTACGACGATACGCTCTGGGTTTGACCCATCACGGTCTACGTTGTAGTTCCCAGTGGGCGCGTCATACGTAATTGAATACGCCGTGTCTGCCGCCGCTGCTGTTTGGCTAGCGGCTCGGATGAAATGACCATGACCGCCCTCTACAACTATTTGCCGGAAGGCATTGTTGTCGCTGATTACAGGGTAGCCAGCTGTTGCATCCCACATCAAAATGCCGTCTTCAGTAGCCGACTCACTAGCAGTTCTGTGCGCTAATAGACTACGAATAGTGCCAAGATACACAGACAATCGTCTTGCCCATGTCTGCCACGCATCGCCCGACGGCGTTGGAACGTACTCAGTCATCGCCTGCCACCATTGATTACATCAAGCCTGTTGATGCCTACACGCCAGTCTGCGAGACGTTGTCCCTCTACCCTCACCCTAACTTGCCTGCCAGTGAAACGCACTGACGTCGGGTTTGAGAGGCTGTACGGGCCATGCTCCGACTCTGCGCCATTTGGGTATAGCCTTGTCTTAAACTTTGCCTGTACGTCTCCCTGCGTTTTTTCATCAGGAATTAGCTCTACCGCTGACATAACCTGATCGCCTGTTGACATCATGATCGGTCCTGATTCTGCAAACGGCGTAGCCGTACCGTAATCGAACCCTATCTCATGCTCATAAACATGCCGGTCGTCTGCATCTGCCCAAAGCGGGTGACGGAACGTGCCGTGATCTACTGCCGCCGTGCGCGCCAGCTGACCTATCGACCAAGTATTTTCTGCATAGTTCCAAACAACATAACGGTCATTTTCTGTCGACGCACCAGACGGGTAGAACCACCAAACCTCGCTAAACCGCGCGTTTGTCGTTGCGCACACCTTGCTCTGTTGCGACTGGTTTATATCGCTAAATACATAATCTGATACTTCGCTAGGCACCTTAGACACCGCGCCACCTGAGTAGTTGTAGAACGCCTTGCGCCCCATCCACACAGCACCGAGGTCAGTGACGGCCACGGCTTTACGCGAAATGATGCCGCAGGCTGTGCCGATACGCTCTCTGGAGTACACATACGGCGGGCCGAGATAACCCATCGCATGCGCGTCGATGGTGGTTAAAATTAGTGTTTGGCCTCGCACATTGACGCCGCACATAATTTCGCCGCCAGTTTGCAACTCAATGTCACCCGCCTCATTAGTCGCTGATGGCGTCCATACCGTATTGTTTTCTTTGTCGCACCACTGCACTTTTCTGGGATTGCCGCCAGAGCCTAACGCAAAAACAAAGCGCTCCTCTGTGACGACCAGCCCTGTGCAATTGACAGGCGAGTTAGTTATCTGCGCTGCAGGGGTTCCAGTGTTGAGCGTCCACTCGTACAGCTTGCCATCATCTGGACTGCACGCAACCAGGTTCTCGCCGAAAGTGTCTAAGGACCATGTAGTGGCGGGCAGGATCGTGACGTTGTCTGCGCGCTCAGTACCATAGTAGCCATCGTTGTATGGCCCTGCGCCGTAGCCTGTGAATGCAGATGCGTCTACTCTGCCTGCTGTTAGGCCCGCTGGCGTAATGTCGGCTTGCACACCAGACTGAGTGTAGGCGTACAACTTGTTGTACGTGCCTGCTGCAAATCTTCTGCCGTTGCTGTTATCAACCCAAGCTAACAACGCGCGTATCTTACTTGCAGCCGCTGTTTGGGATTTCTGCTCCCAGCCTCCGACAGGGCGTAACGTGTTGTCCGTCCACCTGACTAGGCTGGCATCGCGCCACCTGTTCTGACCCTGTAAATCAGTGCCGTTCCGGTAAACGCCCGGCTGTATTTCTAGTGGCACCAGAGGCATAGGTTACTCTGGCTTCGTAGGCCAAGTGATCGATGCTGGGAACGTCTCTTGCTGTGGCACATCACGCAACGCCTGCCGATATGTAGTCATGTCTGATGACATTGTTACATCTGACAAAGCGTAATGGTCTGTCTCTACCAATAGGGCATTGCGCGCTGATCTTTCTCTAGCCGCAAGCTCCGCAGTGTCAGCGGCAGTCTTGGCATCTTTCTGCGCCTGAACCGTTACCGTGTTGCCTTCGGCGTCCGTGTATTCTTGGAACATGTCTATTTCGTGCCAAGCCCACACCCAGCGGTCGTTCTCGTCTTGCTCCACGCCATTCCTAACAACCATTTTAAATTCCGCAGATGGTGACGGAGCATTTGTCGGGTATACAGGGTCTACTGACAGCGCCTCGTAGACGTTCGTACCCCACGCCTGTGGAAACGACATATTGGCATTTTCCCTCATCAGGTCGCCTTTCGTTTTTACGTCGCCTGACGATCTTTCTCTGTATTCATCCATAATAGCTAACCCTATTTAGCAATTGCGTAAAACAAAAACGTGCCAGTTGCGATGGCACTATTGACGGTAAAGCCCGCATCTAATGGGTCTATGTAGTCAGTGTTTTCAACCTGTGTTGACGTATCATTCAAAAAGAAATATGGGTCATTGCCTGCCACTATTCCTCGCACTGAATCGTAAACTGTCCAGTTACCTACCCCACCCTCAAATCGCTTAAATATCAAAAAGCGCGTACCGTTAGAAAACCCACAATCGACGTTAGTGGTATCGCCCGACGTTCTCGTAAATGTGCCTACTTTTGATATCCCTGCGACGCTTGCAAACAAATAGGCAATGTATTCATCGTTCGATAAGTTTACGCGACCGTCATCTTTTACTGTCAACACGCTGCTGGTCGGGGCTGTGTCGTTCCACGCTTCTGCGTTTGTAACCGGATTGGCATTTGAATTTAGGGTGGCATATTTTGTAGCACCCATGCCTGAGTGATAGACACTCCACGCGTAACCTTGAGAACGGTTTTTTACTAACATCATCTCAGGAACCGCGCCTAGATTATGCGTTACGGTTCGCGTAGAGCCGGTGCCTACCCAGCTAGTGATATCGAAAAAGCCACGCGCTCGACGCCAGTTGTAAAACAGGTAGTTGTCCATTCCACTAAATTGGCTGAATGAACCGTCGCTCCAATCAAACCATCTATTTAGCCCCCCTGCAGCCTCTTGGCTGACAGCGCTAGAAAGTACATATTTATTGTCCCTTAACCTGTCAAACCAAAAGCTGTTTTCACTGGCACTGGGCTTGCGCTCTACTGTTAAATCGACTGGAAAATTAGTGAGGGCTATTGGTTGAGCGTCACTACTGCGCTCCGTGCCATAGTCCTGATCAAAGACCTTATACAGCCCTATCAGATCAGCCGTTTTGTGGGGTCTGCGAATCGCCATGTATATATAGGTTCCGCTGTCACCCGCGCCGTTCCCTTCAAAGCCCGTTGCGTTAATACGCAGATCATGCGCATTATTTTCTGCGTTACTGCTATCTGCCTTTATCAGTCGAGGCGCTGATTCAATTCCTAGCCCTCTCATGTTATCTAACATCTGCCAACTGCCTGTTCCATCGGCAAGTTTTATCAGCAAAAATTGAGGCTCGAAACCTAAATTAACCGACCACGCAGAGCTACTTCTGGTGTAACTCCCGCACTTGATAATTGCTTCGTCTGAGTCTGCGCCAAAATTTTGTTGGTCGTGGGCAAAGAGATATGCCACGTAATTGTCGCCGCTATAGTTAGAACCTAAGCCACTGCCTCCAATGGTGAACTGCGTTGATGTCGGGGCCGTTGTACCCCATGTTTGAACGCCGTTTTGTTCGTTATCAGTAGTATTCAAGTACGTTTCGACGTTATGAGGGTTAGTGCTGTAGCTACCGCCAGCGGCGCGGTGGTAAACGTGCCAATAAGTTGACGCTCGACCAATGTTTTTGACTATTATCATGCCCGGCGCTGACCCTAAGCTATGGCTAATAGTTTGTGCTGATCCGGTGCCTGAGTATTTGACGATATCGCAAAATCCTTTTTGCTTTCTAAACGTCCATGAACACCACTTGTCCCCGTATGTAGAGTTATTCCAGTTAACGTCTGCACTAGCGCCGATAGTGAACCCATCAATGTTAAAATTAGTGAGATGGTCGGTGTGCGTTGCTTCTGCGGCTGTACCATTCGGGACTAACGATTTGTTTGCCCCTCTTTCTGTATCATAAATGCGATGATTGCTGCCGCCTGACGCATCTCTAGCCCTGATCCACACTAAGCCGCCTTCACCTGTGCCTACCTCATCTACACCCGTGCAAGGCTTTGGTGTTTTTACCTCGCTAAAGGTATTGTTCATCGTGCCGAGATTGGTTGTTCTATTATCCGCAAGTGGAAAATAAAGGTGTGGGCTACGCCCTGACAAGTTTGACGTAGCAACAGGTGTTAGATCACTGTTAGTAAAGATGCGTCGATTGCTAGACTGTGAAAGGTCTAAATACTCGCCGCCCTTGACGTAAAGGTGTGCTAATGACCCTCTAACCCCCGCCGTTGTTGTTGCGTTGTTGGCTGCTACGCCGCCGATATCAACACCATAAGATGCTCCACTGCCGACTCCAGCCATAGCCGAACTGCTGTATACATCTCCTGCATATAAACTAGCGGCGCTGTCGTCAAAATAACAACTTTCGCTACCATTACTAGCGACGCTAAATAATATGTGGTGCCATCTGCCGTCTGATAGACCGGGGCATGTATAATACAACGCCGCTGCATTACCGTTTCCGTCGTGCCGATTTATGTTTGCGATAAATCTGTCACCGCCACCCGTGGGCCATATGGCAAAAAAACTATAAGCGTTTATGCCGAAAATTCTCATATCGTTCTCGCCAGTAATACATCTGACGTAAAACGATATTGTGTAAGAGCTAACGCCACTTTCTACGTTGTAACCGTTATCCATCTGAATTTTGTCGTTCCAGTTGAATAACGTAGCTGTGCCGCCAGTTAAGCCATCGGCTAGCTTAATGTTATTGTCCATTGACTGTGTGCCTTGATTACCCATATACAAATGGGTGGCAAACACATCCTCAACGTAGACTGGGTCACTGCCTGCCGCGCCCGCCGCCGATTGAATAGCCTTGAGAGATGATCGACTCATGCAAGCGCCTGCCCTGCTGTAAACCCGTAGAATGTGGTTCCACCGTCGTGGCTAATGAACACAAAGTAATCTACTGCGTTAGCCGTAGCGGTCAGTGTTGGTGCCGTAGCCGCAGGCCAATCGACTGACGCGGGCCATGTCACTGTAAACCCTGATGCGCTTGCGTCTTGCACAATCTTTAACGTAAACGCAGACACTGAGCCACTTGCCGCTACGTTCGTAAACGCAAATTGCGTGTTAGCTGACAGGGTTGAGCTAAAGTTAGTGCCGGTCTGTAGGTCTACAGTCGTAGTCCCACTGCTATCAGATACTGCGTTGTAATCTTCCGTAATGCCATCAGCAAATGCCACAACGCCATTAGCGTCAGAGGTTACAACTGCGGATGCATTGGTTGCCCCTAACGCACTTGGTAACGCTACTGTGTAGTTTTGCGCTGCTGAGTGTGGCGGTCCTTTTAGCGTCACGCCATGGCTGTTGCTTTCGCAATTAAACTTAACAGAGCCAGGGTTAGTGTTTCCATACAGTACTGTTACGCCTGTTCCATTTGGGAACAGTTCGATGTTACCGTTGGTGTCAGTAGACTTCAAAGCATTCGCATCTAGCTGAAGATTGTCGACATCTAGCTCACTAGCAATTAACTGGCCTGCCGCCCCGTAGATAACCGCCTTGGAGTTGACCACTGTGTCAGCTGTACTGCCGTCTAGCAGATTGACCTCTGCGGCTGTAGACGTTACCGCCGTGCCGCCAATCTTCCATGACCCGGCTGTTAGGTTAGGCTGTATGGCTGTAGTGCCATCGAGCAAATCATCTAACGAGTCTAGGTTGTTGTTAATCTTGGTTCCCCAAGTGTCGTCAGATGCGCCGACCTCGGGCTTTACCAAAGAAAAAGTTGTGGTGTTAGTGTCAGCCATTGCTATGCGCTCCTACCTGGTGCTTCTGTCCATGTGTCTGACGGACCCGTTACTGGAATCCATTTATATCGCGCATCATTTTGCGTGACTGATGAGGCGCAGGCTTCTGTTGCCTCAAATGGTCTGATGCGCAAGTACGTGATACTAGGCGTAACTGTGGGCGTTGCGGTTGCAGCCCCTGTTGCGCTGTAAAATCCTTGTGCTGTCGTGGTGACTGTGGGCGTGGCCGTTGACTGCGGCTGCTGGACTCTAACGCCAACGCATGTAGACGTAACCGTTGCGGTAGTAGACGCTGCACCAAATGGCCTAACGCGTACCCCGTCGGCCTGTGAGACGACCGAGGTGACACTAACGACAGCCGCGCCCTTGTCGAGTGTTGACTGCCCGTAGCGACCTCGCCCATACCTAGCAATGCCGTAGCCATCTCTAAGCCTGTCATCATATTCCTGACCGCCGTAGACATATTTACCAACAGCTGTTGAGGTAACCGTTGCAGACGCGACAGCTTGCCCCGTGATGACTTGAGGCAATCCATATTTGTATGCGCCGTAGCTACCTGTGCCATAGCCTGTCCGCAGTCCCATATCAGTTCAGCGTTATATCTAAATCACCTGTCGGTATTCGGAATACATCACCAGTTGCAATAACCTTAGAGGTAGTAAGTGCCGCGTGTACCAGCATGTTGCCGCTGCTGCTTGCGTCCATTACGCCAATGTGTGTAATCGTACCCCAGCTTGATGTGCACGCCGGAAACTCTACAGCGGCGCTGTTAGTGCCTGTGTCACCGCTAACGCTAAACGTAACGGATGTGCGCGCATAGCTGCCGCCAGAAACCTCCGTGCCTGCCGCGCCCGTTTCTGTTGGGTCACTCGTGAACAAAGCAATGTACCAATTAGTCGGCCTAGTAACGCTTGTCGTTGTCAACGCAAACTGCAAGACGGTTGTTTCAAAAGCATTTGTAAATGACATCAGTAACTCCTGATCTTTAGCTTTAATCCGGTGCCTGCATTTCTAATGCGGTGGCTTTCATTGTTGATAGAGGTTATGGCGTTTGAGTATACCACACCCCATACTTGCACTCTTGCGTCGTCTTTTAGATAGGGCGCTGATTGCGTTAGTGCGCCGTAGAGGTAGACGTCTGGGTGCGCGGTTAGCAGCCAGTTCGTAGTTGTAGAGTCTGACAGCGACGGAATGTCCTGGTAATACAACAACTCTGTCGAATATGTCGTGTCAGGCGTCGGGTATACCTCAAACGTATCACCGCTGATCGCATAGTATCGCGGCTTGCCTGTGGTGCTGTTCTCGTTCCGATAACGCAACATGTCTGACAGGCTAACCAAGTCAATGGCTGTGCTTTTGTCGTCGTTATGATGGAATCTTATGGATTCTAAAAAGTCAGCAGGAAACTCAGAGTGCCGGGTGTCAACCTCGCCCTCTGACCGTTGCATCATTTTGTAGTGCCGTATCTCCCGCTTAAACTGCGCCTCTGCTAGCTTAATGAAGTCAGGAATGACGGCAGTCAGGTCATCGCGGTTCAAGAAGTCTGCGATAGACGTTTTGAGATCGCTGTACGTTGCGAGCGCCATAGGCTACCTCTTCTTGCGTTTTTTTGGCTTTTTAGCAGTTTTTGCCGCCGCCTTAAACGCTGCTGCGGTAGGCGCGCCTTTCGTGCCAGGCTTCCTCATTCGCTCTGGCGTTTCTCCACGCGCCTTCTGCGCCTTTATTCGTCGGCGTTTGGCTTGAATGTTGGCATATAGACCGCGTTTACTTGCCATAGCCTTTTCCCTTACCTTTTTTCTTCTTCTTACCTTTGTGAGTACCTGGCATCATCTCCACCCCTTTCTAGCTTTCGCTTTCGCTGACTTAGATAGCTTGCCAAAATGCACAAGCGGTTTACTGTTGCTGTTGTGCCGTGCGCCAGAATGCATTTCGCCGTTAGGCATCTTGTGCATCCCGCCTTTGTGTTCAGTGCCGTCTTTGAAGTAGTGCTTAACACCTTTCGGCATCACTTTCTCCTTGACTTCGCGCCGGAACATTTCCAGCGTTTACGTGACAGGTTATTTGGCGTATTCGGGTCGTTTTGTTTTTTCTTTGATAGGCGCTTCTTTATCCCAAGGCTGCGCGCGCAATAACTGTCGCCCTTCTTCGTCCCGGGCTTTACCTTTGCACCCTTCAAGCCGTAACTGACCTTCTTGCCAGTTGACGTTTTCTTAACTCTTGCCTTGCCTTTGGCTGGCTTCATCGCCCGATTATACCTTTTTCCATAGCTTTATAGGAAATCTAGCAGCGCCATAGCCCGCGTCAACGCAGTTGGGTCTTCATATGGCCTGTTTACCGTTTCCAGATAATTTACAACACCTTCGGGGAACAACAACGACGCTGGACTGCCTTCAAGCCTGCGCTCTACGTCCCGTAGCCCCATCGTGATGCCCTGTAGCGTGTCACTACGTGGAGACACGGCCATTGCCGTGTTATCTCGGTCGCCTGCCGCTATCGCTCCCAAAATCCCCGCAGTGCCCAGCGCCGTGCCGCCAAGCAATCGAGGGTCAGCAACACCTCGTTCTGCAATGTTAATCAAGCTGTCGTCAAAAATGACGTAGTTGCTTGTGCCATCGCCCACGGCGCGGCTGTCACCGTCGAGGTACTTGATGCCTTGGATGCCCTTTTCGCGCAGCTTCTCTGACATGGCGGGCGCACCGCGAACATAATTCATGTCTTTGATAGTGTTGTACGCCTGAGCGCCTTTGCTCTTATCAAACAAGCCAAGCGTTGCCATATCCACATCAGCGGGATTGGAGTACAGCGGCCCTAGTATTTCTGGGTCGAGGCGCATCGCCTCATCTGAATACATTTCCTGAAACGCCCTGAGAGCATTTGGTTGCTCACTCAGCGGCTTGTCCCAATCCAGCAGGGACTCGGGGGTTACGTCTATCTCGGTGCGGTAGAGGGCACCGGGATCGTTCATTACAAGCTCTCTTGCTTCAGCAACTTGCTCATATTCACTGACCAGCTTTTTGAGCTTTGCGCCGCTTGCGCCATCGATTTCAGATTGCAATTCAGCGAGCCGATTGTTCATCTCAAATACAGAATCCCAATCCTTCAGATTGTCCCTGTACTCCCTCGCCACATCCACGTTGTCAGCAAAGTACAACCCATGCCCATAAGCCTGAGCGCCCTCGCCAGTGCCGATCTGATCCATTGAGAACTTATCGAACTTGTGAGGGGAGCCGTGGAATGCCTCTAACAAACCTCTACCGCCACGAGTTATGAACCCTGCCTCTGCCTCTTCCGGTGCCGCCAATAGCCCTAGTGCGCCAGCTGTCGTTGCTGTAGCGCCTAGTATGTTGGGTCCGGTGTATTCTGGGTCAAATGCGCCGCTAAACAGCGACCGTATGTCTCTAGGATCAAATACCGCTCTGTCAGGCGCACTAGGAGCCTCTTGGATGTTCGTTATGCCTTGCTCTCTCAGCCTGGCATTTAGGTCTGCCATCTCCGACAGGCGGGTATCAGGATTCTGCGCAAAATAGTCCTTGTCGATGATAGTCTCGCCGCGCGTCAGCAACGGCATCACTTGCGCGCCTTCTCGCATACCCTCCCTTGCCGGGCTAGCATAACTTGACGCGACATCGGGATTACGTGACATGTAAACCCCGGGGCCAACATTGCCGAATTCGCTCGGCCTAAACTCAGTAAAATCCGCAGACGTTCCGTGATACTGGACATCATCGGGATCAAAACCCAGCTGCCTAGCCCGCTGCATACGGCTTGCAGTGTCCATCGGTAACTCACCAGAAGCGATTCTCTCAGCTACCGACTCTGGATAACCCTGACGCACAAGGCGCATCGCAACGTCACTAAGCAATCCCATAACAGACATTAAGCCAGTCCCTGAATGTTCCTTCGTATAGGCTCGCCCCAACTTGACGATACAGGGCGATAACCGACGGCCAAGTATCTCATAGCATCGGCTCCGTGTGACGACCAATCGTGCTTAGGTTTGCCGCGCCATGCCTTGCCGACGTCATCCCAATCGCGGCGGTAGTTCATCAACGCATTGATGCCCCGGTCGCACTTTTCCTTGTCGAACCAGGCCATGGGGATAGTAGAGCGCACTTGCTGTATGCCGTCCTCGATGCCCATCATGGGGCATATCTCTATGTTAAAAAGACCAAGCGACTGCAATACCTCGTAGCGTGACTTACCCGTGCCTAGCTCTTTGACCCTAACGTCATGCGGCAAAATATGTGACTGATAGTGATAACCCTTTTCCTGCAGCACCTTTGCGTAATGATCTAAGGCGTAGCCACTAGCTTCGTAATAATCGATGAGGCGCACTTCCTTACCAACGTATTGTGCAAACCAAATAGCAGTGCTGTCGTCCATTCCCAAGTCCCACGCCGTTACGACGCCGACATTGCGGTCGTATGGCACATTAGAAATACGCTCCTCATCACGCGCCTCGGCCATCTCTACCGCGTAATACGCGCCCTCTCGATAGGTCAGGAAGCCGCCTTCCCAAATATGGTCGTAGGTTTCTGGACGCAGTTTGAGGTCTTGGCGGCGCTCTCTTTCGAGAACAACCGGGAAGTACGGGTTATCTCGCCAATTGATTTCGGCAATCTTGCAATGCTGTGGCGGCGTGTCGCGGAACCTTTGATGCGTAGCCGACTGGCTAGACTCTGGGTTATAGCTCACCCATACCTCAGAGTCCTCTTCACGCACTGTAGGAATTAACTTGTCGTACGCTTCCCTGCTGACCGTTTCTGCCTCATCAATCCAACAGAGGAGAATACGAGACTTAGATTTAATACTATCCAGATTACGCCGTAGACCGCTAAATGTGAATTCGATGTTGCGGTCCCGAGAGCGAATATAACGCTCGCCAATCTCGTAATAATCTTCCAGCCAGTCATAGGCCCGAATCGCCCCCTCAATCTCCGTGAAGCTAGATTCGGCCAAACTGTTCATGTATTCGCGGGCGCAAAGTATCTGTCCCTGCCTACCCTCCTGGCCCCAGATGTACCCGCGCACAGCAGCCATTGTTGCGAACGACCTCGATTTTCCTGATCCCCGGCCACCGTACGCAACTCGATACCTCGCCTCACCGTTGAACAGGTCAACCAGTTTTGGCGGCAACTCAATGGTTTTGGTATTCGGGTTCGTCGTCATCTACATAGTGCTCGTGATCTGGCAGCTTTGCAGTTAGCTCAATGCGTGTAGGCGGCGCTTCTACTGGGTCAGGCGCTGTTTCCTTCCAGCCGCCTCGGGTTTTCAAATAAAAGATTTGCGCAGTAATGTTTCCGTCTCTGGCGCTTTGCAACAAAGACTGCGCGACAGAGCTAACAGCTTTTGCACATCCTCTTTTATAAGCGGCAGAAACCTCTTCATCACGAGCCATGATTTCTCGAAACGTGCGCGCTGGCACACCAATGAAGTCGCATAGCTGAGTCTGATTTAGGACTGCAGCTAGCTTTTCCACCTCTTCAATTTGCTCTGGAGTAAGAGTTGTACGCGGTCGCCCGCCTTTGTTGACTTCGTCCATGCGCCAAGGATACCAAACTATTCGTCAGAAACATCATCTGAGATATATCGAATAATCTCTAATGGTTCACCTGTAGCCTCTCCTGGCAAACAGCAAGATAGGTCTGCCATGACGTAGACATCAGACTTTGTTGCCCGGGCCTTTGCGTCTGCGCTTCTAATAGCGTCAATGATGTCGTCTTGCGCATCCCGGCTCATGATCGCATTTGCCAGC
>MDSY01030813.1_pt1 | contig 33484 bp, 33 predicted proteins | sample 811131 | NCBI WGS metagenome assembly MDSY01 (sample SAMN05326643, study PRJNA326480) | marine metagenome | isolation source: seawater | place: Atlantic Ocean: South West | collected 2010 | reverse complement strand
TAATATAGAAATTAATATTAAAAAACCATCTTTAAATTCATTAACTTTTTTAACGCCTGCAATTCTTGATCTTTCATAGGATGGAATACTTATTAAACTAAATTTTTTAAACTTTGCTCTTATCGGTAGTTCTACACAAAAAGAAAAATCATTTGATGTTAAATTTAATAAATTAAATTTTGAAACTTTGCCCATTACAAATGTAAATAAAACATCTGTTATGCCAAGTCTAAATAATAAATTACACATAAGTGTAAATATTTTATTTCCAATAAATGTTAAAAATGTGTCATCATCACTACCACCATCATTTTCATATCTAGAACAAAAAACAAAATCTACATCATTTTTAGATAACTCGTCATACATATTGTTTAAATAAATTGGATTAAATGAACCATCTGCATTAAATACGCAAAAAAAATCTGTTTTAACTTGATCAATGCCATTTCTCAGAGCACAGCCAAATCCTTTGCCATTTTTTTCTTCTATAATTTTGCAATCAAAATCTTCTATTGATTTTCTTGTTAAATGATCATTCGATGGAATAACTACTATAATCTTAATTTTTAATGGTTCTAATTCTTTGAGAACTTTTGGAAGGGATTCCGATTCATTTTTTGCAGGTATAACTAGTGTTAATTTATCCATCATAAGTCTATCGATACATATCGATTTTTTTTATTAAAGCAAATAAAGAAAGTCTAATAGTGAAATATACTGCAATTAAAGCATTGTAATTTTCACTAGTATTATAAACTTTAAATCCATCATATAGCTTTTGAAATAAAGAGTCTGATAATGAATTTCTGGATGATCTCCAAGATAATAAACTATCACTTATACCATATAGTTTTTTTTGTTGTTTAACAATTTTCAACCATAAGCAATAATCTTCTTTAGTTTTAAAATTTGAAAAAATTAAACTTTTTTTTAGAATATCTTTATCGACTACAACTGATGACGTTGCTATATCACAACTTTTTAATAATTTCTTATAATCCAATTTATTTTGAATTTTAAAAAATCCTATGATTCTATCATAATAGTTAATTATTTTATAAGATGTGTGACAAAATTTTATTTTATTTTTTAACATGAAAAATATTTGTTTTTCAAGTTTTTTTTTATGCCATAAATCATCTGCATCACAAAAAGCGATATATTGACCTTTGGCAAAACGAATACCTTTGTTTCTTGAAAGCCCAGCACCAATATTTTTTTTATTAATTATTATTTTAGACTTTGGTAGTTTCTTAAGAATTTTTTTGACAAAACTAAGCTCAGATTTATCAATATCATCGTAGACAACTATGACTTCAAAATTTTTATATGTTTGACTCTTAATAGAATTAATAGTTTTTTCAAAAAAAAATTTTTTTTTAAAGTAGGTTATAACTATGCTAACTTGAGGCTTTTTCTTACTCATTAAAATAATTTTTTAAAGTTTCTTAATATCCTTAAAATAAAAATTACGAAAACAATAATTCTATTTTGTCCATTATCTAATCTAATTTGAGTATTTTCTTTTAAGAAATCAATATATCTAATCGATGCTGACACTCCTCCTTGTCTAAAAATTCCAAATATTTCATCTTTTGTTGTCGCCATACCTATCATTTTATATTTTACGATCATTTTATAAAAATTATCATAATCAGCAGACCATTTATATTTTGTATTGTAGGGACCAATCTTATCTTGAGATATTTTTTTTATAAAAAAACCTACAGAGTGAGTTGTATAAAAACCAAATGTCCAACGTATTTTCTTAGGATGAAATCCATGCATTAGTTTATGCTTGAAAACACTTCCAAATAAAAAATCAATTTCATTTTTTAAAAAGTATTCATTTACTATACTCAAGGCATTTGGTAAATAAATATCGTCTGAATTTAATATACCCACTATATCTCCTGTGCATAAATTTAAACCTTTATTCATTGCATAATATAATCCTTGATCGGGCTCACTAATCCACCTTGTAATTTTATTAGAGTTTTTTTTTATAATGTCTAAAGTTTTGTCTGATGAAGCACCATCAATAACTATATGTTCAAAATTTTTATGTGTTTGTTTGGATAGACTATCTATAGTTTCCTGTAAAAATTTTTCAGAATTTTTTGTTACAGTTATAATCGATATTTTGAATTTATTTTTCAAATTATTTTATAATACTTTTATTATTAAATTATAATATTTATTTAAATTTTTTTGATAATCAAACCTATATAAATATTTTTTTGCTAGTTTCGCTTTTTTAATAAGGATTTTTTTATCTTTATTATAAGATAGAATTTTTTTACTTAAAGAAAAATAGTCACCTACTTTAAATAAAGATCCTAATTTTCCATTTAATAAAATTTCTTTAGGGCCAGTACTACAATTAGATGATATAATAGGTACATTCAGCAATTGAGCTTCAATCATAACATTTGGCAAACCTTCAAATTTTGAACTTAAAACAAAAAGGTCTGAGGATTTAATATAATTAAATGCATTTAATTTATATCCAGCTAATTTAATACAATTTGATAAGTTGTTTTTTTTTACGTATTCTTTAAGTTCATTAAATTTATAACCACCTCCAATTAGAAAAAATCTAAAATCTATTTTTTTCTTTTTAAGAATATCTAAAGATTTAAGAATTGTTATTTGGTTTTTTTGATCAGTTAACCTGCCAACAGACATAATTTTAAGCCCTTTGTACTTGTAAAAAAAGCTGTCATTTAACTTTTTATTATTATTAATACTTTTTATTGGATTATATATTTGTATAGATTTTACTTTTAAAACATCGTTAAGTTTTTTTTTAAACTCTAAGCTATTCACAATCACTTGATCAGTTAAAGAATAAAAAAATTTAAAAAAAATTTTTTTTATAAAGTTACTTATATATTTGTCAGTAGAAGTATTAAGTCTTATTATTATTTTTAAATTAAAAATTTTTGAGAAAATTATAGCTGAAATATTTGATTGAAACGAAAAAATAGAAATGTTTTTTAAAGGTAATTTTTTAAAAGCTAATATTAGGCAAATTAAAGTTTTAACTATTCTTGAACTATTGTTCCATTTATTGCTATTAGGAGAGATAAAATTTATTTTATTATCAAAAAAACTTTTTTTATTTTTGTTAGCTGTGATAATCGAAACATCTACACCCTTTTTTAATAGATAGGCAGAAATATAAAATAAATTTTTTTCAACTCCTCCTGATTCAATTGATGGAATATAAATTGCTAATTTTTTCATTAATTTATTAATTTTTTATATATATAATTGTATCAATTAAATTAAAAAAATATAAAACATTTAAAATGTCAAAAGTACTTATTTTTACAGCCACATATAATGAGATTAATAATGTTGAAGAATTAATAGCAAATATTAAAAAAAATTGTAATACAGCAGATATTTTAATTATAGATGACAATAGTCCTGATGGAACAGGGATATTCTTACAAAAAAAAGAAAAAGAAGATAATAAACTAAAAATAGTCATCAGAGAGAAAAAACTTGGATTAGATACTGCTCATAAATATGCCTACCAATACGCATTAACAAATAATTACGATTATTTAATTACCATGGATGCAGATCACTCTCATAACCCAAAAGAAATAACCAATTTCTTAAAATATATTTCTGATACTGATTTTGTTTTGGGCTCAAGATATATGAGGGGTGGCAAAAATAAACTAAGTTTTTTCAGATTTTTGTTAAGTTTTTTAGGTAATAAATATATCAAATTTATGTTGAATGTTCGTTGTACTGAATTTACTTCTTCATATAGAGCATTTAATTTAAAAAGAATGCACAATTTTCATTTAAATATTGTCAATTCAAAAGGATACAGTTTTTTTATGGAAACAATTTTTCAAATTAAAAAAAGAGGATTTAATATTACTGAAATACCAATAATATTTGAAGTTAGATTAAAAGGTGAGTCAAAAATTCCAAAAATAGAACTACTAAGAACTCTTAAAAATGTTTTTATGCTTAAATTTTTTAGCTAACATATAATTTTAAAAATTATTTAAATTGCAACGATTTAATTAATTTGTCATTTTTGCTATATTTTTTATCAGTATAATATTTATTTCTAATGTTTTTTATTTTCTTATTATTAGTACAGTAGGTTGCATAAAAAATCATTCTTGATTTTTTCGAAAAATTGTTTGATGACCTATGAGCGCAATGCCAGTCAAATAATAAAATGTCTCCTATGTTAAGAGGCGCTGGGATAAATTTAAACTTTTTTAAATCTTTTTGTTTTATATTTGGTGTAAATTTATATAATGAATTTGTTATTTCTTTCCAATTATCTCCAAGTATTTGAACATTTTTTTTTTTAGATAGATATAAGCAACCATTTTTTTTATCAGATTTTTCAAGTGGTATAACCGCATTTGTGAATTTGTTAGAGTAAACTGACCATCCTTTTTTAACTTTATTAAATCTATCTTTCCAATAAAAGTGTCCATCGACGTGTGCTTCATAACCTTTTCCACCTGGATATTTAAAATTTAATTTATCTTTGAATAATATTTGTTTTCTGCCTGTTAATTCTTTAATAATTTTTTCAATTTTTTTTGAAACAACAAATTTTTTTACATCCTTTAGATAATCTGATATTTTTTCTATTCTTCTTAAACGTCTTTTTTTATTTCTTATATTTTCAAAATAAACAAATTCTTTTTCATATTTAATATTTTTTTGTAAAATTTTTTTCTTAATTTCTAAAACTTTTTTTTTTTCAAAAAAACTTTTTATTACTACATACCCGTTAGATTGATAAAATTTTTTTAAAGAATTTATTTCATTAATATAAAAAAACATTTTATTTTAGTCATTTTTTAAATCTTTAATTTTTTTTAATGTCCCACCGTTATCAGCAAAATCAACAATTTCACATTCTTTAATTTCATATAATCTTTTACTGTCTTTTAGAAAATTTAGTTTACCGGCTTTATTTCTGCTTTCTTTGTATATAGAATTTGTATGATCATTTAAAACATTGTCATTAATTGTCTCAAAGTTCTCAAAATTTTTATTTAATGGATAGTCGTTATTAACAAAAAAAGCATTATTCTTAAAGTTGTTTGTACCTATAAAATAAAACCCTTTTTCCTTCATAATTCTAATAAGAGCCTTTAATGACATGCCATAACAAAGATGAGAATAATGATATTCTTTCCTATCAAAATTTTTAATATCAGGAACACTGATATCGAATGCTTCACCAAACACAGCGTTATATTCCGCGATAAATATTTTTGAAAAATTTGGCTTTAATTTATTTATTACCCAGTAATCAGTTCCGTCGATATCAATACTAAATAGATCTATATCAAATTTACAATTTTCTAAAATTAAAGAATTAATATTTTCTGATGTTACAAAATTTTCTAATACCTTTAAATCACCTTTCCATCTACTTACGTTAGAGAATACTTTTTTTTCAAGATCTTTTATACAGTCAATTATCAAACCTCTTTGATAATATCTTTCATATAAAAATCTAGTATTTGATTCCACATACTCACCTACTCCAATTTCAACAAAATTAGGTTTTGTTATACTTAGTTTATGTAAAAGAAAATCTATTATTCCATCTTCTCCATTTTGCGAATAAATCTTTAATTCACATTCATTTATATTTTTTGCTCTTTCATAAAATCTCTTATTTGATAAAAGACTATTAATACCAACACTATAAATTAAATTATTAATTATATTTTTTTTTAAATTAAATTTTAATGAAATATAAGAGATTAATTTTGCAAGTTTATTATAGAAGTAATTCATTTAAATTAGTAAATATTCATTATATTTGTATAGAGTTATCATGCTTCTTTTAATATACAATAACTTAAATTAAAAATGATTTTTTCCATTATAATAAATTTATTAAATGTTTTACGAATAAATTTGCTAATATTTTTTGCAAAATATAAAAAAAAGAAAATTATTTTTTTTTATCACCCTAAAAAAAATTTAACTTTTATTCATAATTTTCATATTGAATATATTTTTAAAGATTATTCACCAGAAAAATATTTTTTAATTTATGGCCATGTGACAAATACTAAAATTGATAAAAATTATTATAATATTAAAGAAGGATATATAAAATTTTTAAATGGAATAGATTTTTTTATTAGCAACAACATATGTGATGTTTTTCCTAAGACCTGTAACAAAATTTATGTTCATCATAATTTGTATGACGATCCCTGGGTTCAAAGAGATAAAGAAAAAGAGATGTGTGAAAGGCTGTTAAAGTATGATTATATCTTAGTTGCAACCACTACATCATTGATAAAAACTAATGAAACTTTTTTAAAGTACAATTTTATTAAAAAACCAAAAATTATAGAAGTGGGTTACGCAAAATTAGACTATTTATTAGAAAAAATTGAAAATAAAAAAATAGATAAGAAATCTATTCTTATTGCTCCAACTGGAATAAATGGTTTTCCAGAATTAACTATAATAAATAAAGTAGAAAAAATTATCAGAGAATTGTTAGATAAAACAAACCTTAATATCATTTTAAGACCTCACCCTAGTGATAGAAATAACAAAAAATATTTACATATAAAAAATCAATTTATTAATAATCAAAGATTTGTTTATGATTTAAGTGAAAACTATTTTGATACGTACTCAGAGTCAAAATTAATGATCACTGATTTGTCAGGAACAGCATACACTTTTTCTTTCTTAACTTTATCACCTGTAATTTTTTTATCTCTTAATGAAAAAAAAATAAAAGAAAATGAATACTCTGAATATAGTTTTTTTTTAGATAGAGATAAAATTGGTGAAATTATTTATGGTGAAAATTATTTAATTGATAAAATTAAATTATTACTAGACAATAATAATCTATATAAAGAAAATATTGTCAATTTAAGAAAAAATATGAAATATCTTAATAAATCTACTATCGAAATTAAAAAGTTTATTGATAGTTTAAACAGATAATTCTTTTTTGACAATCTTATACCACTCTAAATAGTATTTTTTTAAATCATTTTTATTATCATAAATGGCTTTTGCTATATTTTTTTTTTCTAATTTATAATCATAATTTTTCCAATTATTTTTCATTAGATTACTCAATTTTTTATAATCTTTTGCTTTGAAGAAAGAGGACCTTGGTGGTGATTGTTCTCGATGTATATTTATATCTGATAATATAATTTTTTTTCCTATAGATCTCGCTTGTTCAACAGAGCTATGCCTTCCTTCAAATTGAGATGGATTTATTAATGATATTGAATGATAAATTAAAGACAGAACTTCATTGTATTTAACAATTCCCAAATATCTATAGTTTTTTTCTAATCTATTATTTTTAATAAAATCAAAGATTTCATTAAAATATGAATTATTTCTATGGTCATGACTATGTCCTGTAGAAACAACTGTAAAATTTATGTTTTTATCTTTTAAATATTTTAATGATTTTAAAACTGTAATATGGTTTTTATGAGACCAATATTGATTGGGCATATAAAAAAATTTTCGTTCTAAGTTAAATTTTTTTGTTAACTGATTTAAACTCAATATTTCACTCGGCTTTGGTGATTGAAAATAAAATTGGCTTACAGCTGATTTTTTAAAAGCCTTTTTTGAAACTTTTTTTAAATCTTGTTGTGCATCATAACTACTCAACAATATTCGTGAAGAGTGAGTCGCACAAAAATTTATATTCAAATTTCGAAGAATTTTAGTATTATTTCTAAAATAATTTGGATAATATAAATATTGAAAATCAGCAATCCATGAAAGACACTTAATATCACTATTTTTTCCTGTCAAAAAATTATATGCAAGAACATTGCTGTGTGAGATCAATTTTATATTTTTTTTCTTTAAAAACAAATCTATTTTTTTTGATTTTCCAAAAAATAAAATTTCTATTTTTTGGAAAATTCTTTTAATTAAACTTTGATTAAATAAATTTGTTTTAATCAACTTAATATTTTTAAATTCTCTCAAATCTTTTGATGATAAAGATTCACTAACAATTAATACAGGTTCAATTTTGTTATTGGAATAATTTTTAATACAATATATCAAATTTTTAATTAAATTTGTACCACCAAACCAACTGCTAGGATTATAGTTAATTAAAAAAGCTATTCTTATCATTTAAAATATGCAGGTATCAATTTAATTTACCAATATTTAAATTTTTCGAGCATTTTTTTTTCTGTAGGCAAAATTTTCTTTTTTCCGTCCCCAGTAACTAAATGAATTTTACTTAATATATTAGTTAAATTTTTAATGCCCGGTTCCGATAAAGATGCGGCCTGATCTGTTCCCCACATACTTCTATCTAGAGTAATATGACGTTCAATATAATTTGCCCCCATAAAATATGCCAGCAATGTCGGTGAAACCGAAGTTTCATGTCCACTATAACCAACTTCACATTTAAACTTTTTTCTTAAAGTTAAAATTGTATTTAAATTTAAGTCTTCAATTTGACAAGGATAATTTGAGACACAATGCATTAAAATAAATTTACATTTTCTTTTTTTGAAAATTTTTACTGCCTTTTTAATATCGATAATTGTGCTCATGCCTGTAGAAATAAATGTTGTTTTACGCTCTTTGGCAATAGCCTCTAAAAGTTTTGTGTTTGTTAGCATTGCTGAGGCAACTTTATTATATTTGGACTTAAATTTTTTTAAAAATTTTTGGCTTTCTAAGTCCCAAGCTGAAGCAAACCACATAATTTTTTTTTTCTTACAATAGCTATCAATTATTTTAAATTCTTTATAACCAAACTCTATTTTTTTTTTATATTCTAGGTATGTTATGTCTCCCCAAGGTGTAGTTCTAACTACATTTTTTTGATACTCTGGGGTAGAAATCTCAGGTTGCCTTTTTTGAAATTTTACAGCATCAAAATTGTATTGTTTTGCTAGGTCTATTAATTCTTTTGCAAGCTTTATGGATCCATTATGGTTTATACCAATTTCTGCTATTAAAAATGGTTTTTTAAATTGTACTTTTTTTATCATTTAATTATTTTTTTAATTTTAGTGATTTCATTCTTTTTAAAAAACTCTTCTTATTAAGTAATGAAAAAGCATATTCATTGTAATTTTTTTTTGAATTATTAAAAATTTTATTAGCTTCTGATTTATTAACATATTTAGTCTTTTTTGCCTCAATAAATAATGATTGAATTGGAGCCTTATCAAACCCTGTCAACTTAAAGTTAGTTTTATAACCGCTTTTAGTTCTTTTGTGAATTAACTTATTTTTTTTATAAAACTCTTTATTTAAATCTTGCCATTTTGGTTTTAAACCAACTACGTGCATCGGTGTCTTTAACTCCTTAATTTTAGAATCTAGCATTTTTGCTTTTCTAGTTTTAAAGCCTAATTTTTTTAAAATTGTAGATAACATTTCAAAATCGTATAAATAAATATGTGCATAACCTCCTATAAATTTAGTTAGATCATTATTTAAAAGAACATTATCTTGACCTGGTGAAATTATAAAATTCATAAACATTCCCCCTTTTCCAAGGTCTGTTCTAATATTCTTGCTTTCTTTAAGAACTCTTTTAAAAAACTTTTTATCTCTTAAAACATAAGCTTTACTAATTTTTTCAAGATCTGGTGTTACAATTCTTAAAGTTGCACCTTTTTTCATAACTCTATTTAACTCAGATATAACAAGTGGTAGCTCTAAATGTGATATATGTTCAAAAGTATGAGAGCTAAATACAATATCGCAACAATTATTTTTTAAATTTAATTTATTGGAAGTATAAGAAATTTGATTTTTTTTATTACTTTTTATCTTGTGATCAACAATAAACCAGCCTTCACTTTCCCAATTAGTTCCTGCACCAAAATTTAATTTCATTCAGATACTGTGTAAATTATCAATAGCAAAAATCAACAATTATATTTAGAATTTTATGAATACTAGTTATGTCAATTAAAAATATAATTGGAATGTTAAAATAAATCTATTAAAAGGAAGAAGCATATAAAAAAAACAAATAAATTAAAGATAATACAACTAATTAATTTAAAAAATAAAATTATAAAATAAATTTTTTATGAATAAAAAAGATAAAGGTTATCTAATTTGGATTACAGGTCTATCTGGATCTGGCAAATCATCAATTGCAAAAAAAATATTTCCACATATTAAAAAGAAACTTGGACCTTCTATTTTGATTAATGGAGATGATTTAAGATTAATTTTAAATTTAAAAAGTTATACTAAAAAATCACGATTAAAAAATGGAATAATGTTTTCAAACTTATTTAAATTTTTTACAGATCAAAAAATTAATATTGTTTTTGCAGGCTTGGGTTTATTTCATAAGTTAAGAGCTTACAATCGCAGAAATATTAAAAATTATTTAGAAATTTATATCAAAGCTGATATTCAAACTATAATTAAAAAAAAGAAAAAGGAAAAAATTTATAAGAAAAAAAAAAATGTTTACGGACTTCATTTGATTCCAGAGCTTCCAAAAAAACCTGACATTGTAATAAATAACGACTTTAAAAAAAATACTAACTCATTATCAAAATTATTGATTAGTAGTATCAACAATTTTATAGATTAATTTTTAAACAGAATAAACTTTTGGTGGTATTTCTTTTAATGATGAAATATGTTTTTGTGTCAAGGAGTTCTTACCAAATATTTTCGGGTAAGTTTTATTACTTTTAAGATTTTTTATTTTTGCATCCATCAAACATACTGTAAATGCTATTCGATTTTCTTTTGTTAAATTTTTTTCTGAGCCATGCAAGGTAAAATTTGAAAATATAAGTGCTTCACCTGGTTTACATGTTAAATATTTAATATTTTTTTTATTCAAAAATTTTTTTTTAAGTTTCTTGTTAAATAGATTATTCCCATCTCCTATTACTCCATGCTTGTGAGAGCCTTCAACTACTTTTAGGCATCCCTTTTTTTTATTGGCTCCATTTAATGAAAGCCAAAGTGTAAATGTTGGTTTTCCATTCATTGACCAATTTTCACTTACATCTTGATGAAATGGCATAATAGAAGATTTAATATGAGATTTATTGAGTATCATTGCTCTCATTGATGACGCATTCGAACCAATTAATTGATCGGCAATTTTTTTTATTAATTTTGATTTTATAACTTTTAAAAATTTTGGATCATATTCTAAATCTTTAATTTTTTTATATCTTTCAGAAGGTCCTGAAAAAACTTCATTATTTAAGTCTTCATGTTTAATATTGAAATAATTTCCAGATGGGTCGTCTAATTTAAAAAACATATTCTTATATACAATTTTACCCATCATTAAATCTTGAACTCTCTTCATAAGTTCTTTTGTATATTTTGTAGAAGTTATTTTTCCTAAACGAGCATATCCTTTCTGATGAAAATCTTTTAAAATTTTATCAATTTTTTTTTGATCAAAATTTATTAAATCTGTATTGTTCATGTATTTCAGTATATTATTTTAATAATGCATTATAAAGAATTTTTTAAAAAAAAAATCATAAATCAAAGTATTTATAATAATAAATTAAATTGGTTTTTTGATATTAAATCAATTTTGTATAGTAATATTAAAAAAAATCAACTTACTAATTATGCAGAACAATTAGTAAATGATTATAAAAAAATTAAGATAAATGATAATCTTAAAAAGAATAAAAGTATCATTAATGCAAAAAGTGTAAAACTCGATAAAATAATCAAAAATAGAAAAAGTGGTAATACTAAAATAATAGAAATCATTAAATTGATTAAAAAATTGAACTTTAAAAAATTTTTCAAGTTTTTTTTAGTTCATGGAAGTGTAGCTTCTAATGACTATATCTATGGTTGGAGTGATTTCGATACTTGGGTAGTAATTAATAAAGATACTTTATCAAGCACTAATCAACTTTTAATTTTAAGAAAGAAACTATTAAAATTTTATAAACAAGTTATTAAATTTTCTAAATTTCAGCATCATGGTATTAATTTGTATACTGAAAAAGACCTTAAAAACTACTTGCAAGGATATCTACCAAAGCAAGCTCTAGTCAAAAATTTAAATTTACTTGAAGAATATGAGATAGTTTTTTGTCAAAACAAAACAAAAAATATCAATTTATCAAAAAAAATTTTAATAGAAAAATATAAATTTTTAAAACATGCTATTAAAAAAGGCAAATATGATCATCATGTTATTAAAGATATCCCTACATTACCATTTAAAAAAGGAGATCCTTTTTTGTTTGAATTATTTTATCATATTGGAACGATGCTAAATATTCCAATTTTATACTTAGATACTTTAGGAAAAAGCTCACATAAAAAAAAATCTTTTCAAAAATTTTATAGAATTATCAATAATGAATTTATTATAAATTTTATAAAAAAACATGAACACATAAGGAAGAAGTGGCCAAAATATAAAAAAGATGGTTTTAATATCCCAGATAAATTAATTAAAGATTTGGGAGATGAATATTTAAAAAATTGTCTTTTGGTTTATAAAATAATTCTAAAAAAAATTAATTCTTATTAAGATACCAGGTCAACCTGTAAAGGCCTGATTTATATTTGTTTTTTTTTAAATCTAAATAACACTTATTTAGAAAAATAATCTTTTTATTCAAATATTTTCTAAAGTCATAGTTTAGATCAAAAAAGTTATTTTTTGGTTTGAAATCGTCTAAGATATGCTTTGATATTTCTAATTTTTTACTTGCATAAAAATTATATATTTGTCCCAAGACATATGGAATATCATTTTTATAATTAGTTTTATAAATATATCTAATATTTTTGTTAAACTTATATTCAAAATCTACTTTAGATTTTGAATGAAACTTCTTATCTAATATCCTAACAGATTCTTTGCAAAATTTTACATCAAAAGAAATCATTCTTTTAATAAATCTTTTCAATTTAGAATGATTTTTATTTTTAATATATAGATTTCTCAATATATTATATTCTTTTAGAATCCTAAATTTTTTAATTTTTATATTATTTAGTTTTGTATAATTATAAAACTCTTCATATGAATATATGATTGATTTTAAAATTCTTAAATTTTGAAAATTCATTTTTTTTTTTATTATTTTATATTGTTCTTTTCTTTCATAATATCTCTCTAAAAAAGATGTTAATGATCTAAATTTTTCATTTTTTTTTGATAGTTTATAAATTATATTTTCCTTTCTTTTTACAGAAAAAATTTTCAGGTTTTCAAATAAAAAGATATAATTTCTATAATTTTTTGGTACATAAATTATTGTACCATCTAGAATCTTTTCTTTAATATTTTTAGATATCTTAATTTTTTTTTTTAAGTCTTTATAAACTATTATTAAATCTAAATCTGATATTATATCTGTTAGATTTCCATAAACCCAAATATCATAAATATTCTTATTATCTTTTAAAACTACATCCAGTTCAGATAAAATGTTATTTTCTAGGTTCAATTTTTTCTCAAAATATTAACTGCTTTTTTAATACTTTTTATCATTTGTAAAAATTCTTTATTACTCATCCAAATATGAAAAGGGAAAGAAATCATATTTTTATAAAAAATATCTGTGTTCGGGCAGTTATTTTTTCTAAAACCCATTTTTTTGAATAATGGATACATATATAGAGGGTAATATTGAACGACGCATTTAATTTTAAATTTTTTAAATAATAATTCAATTAAATCATTTCTATCAAATTGTTTGCTCTCAACGTGGGCTGAGATTAAATGATATACGTGTCTTTTTTTTTTAAATTCTGAAAAAAATTTAATTTCTTTATATAAGTTCAAATCTTGAATAATTTTTTTTGCTCTTTTAATTCTCAGCTGATTTAAGTTATCTACTCTTTTAAGCATCAAATAACCTGCAGCACATTGTATTTCAGACAACGTAAATTTATATGGCCATTTGCCTTTAATGTCTAAATCTAGATTTCCCATTGCTGGTTTCCAATAATCTTTTCTTTTTTTTGAAAAATCACAATGTCCATTATGCCTTAATCCCGAAACTTTTTTTGCAAGATCGTTTCTTTTAACTACAATCGCACCTCCCTCACCTAATGTAGTTATATTTTTTTGAGCATGAAAAGAGTAACAAGCAAAGTCACCAAGTGTACCAACTTTTCTTCTATTCAATTCAGCTCCAAAAGCTTGAGCACAATCCTCTACAATTAAAATTTTTTTATTTTTAATTTTAGATTTTAGTTTGTTTACATTAACAGCATAACCGTACAAATGAACTACAACTATTACTTTTGTTTTTTTTGTTATCTTTTTTAGTATGTCTTCTTCTGAAACCACTCTTGTATTTAAATCTATATCTGACCAAACTATTTTACCTCCATTCCTTGCAAACGGGATTGCTGAAGCACAATAAGTGTGTGCTGGTATTATAATTTCATCATTTTTTTTAATTTTACAAAGAATAGCTATAATTTCTAAAGCTGCAGCTGCCGAACTGACAGCAAAAACATTTTTTGATTTTATATATTGAGAAAGTTTTTTTTCAAAAAGTTTAAGATAGACTCCTGATGTTAAAGGATCAGCATTTTTAATTACATTGTTTAAAAACTTTAATTCTTGTATTGTATAATTGTGTGATCTACCTGACCAATCTATTTTTTTCATTTCAAAATACTTTTCATTATCTCAATATCTTCTAAATCGTTAACATCTAAAGATCTTAATTTAGGCATTATATAAAATCCATGATTATTTTTACTGTAAATTTTTTTTTTTAATATCAATTCTTTTTTAAAAATATAGATTGCTCCATTTATAAAAAATGAATTTATATCATAGTCCTGTCTACGGAAAAATTTTTGACTCTTTTTTAGTGTAAAAAAAATTTTTTTCTCACCTTTTTTAAAATCGATTGTTTCATAAGGATGTTCTAATGATTCAGAGATGCTAAATAGACTATCAAAATTTTTTTTTTGAAATAGATTTACAGCTTTATCTATATCTTCAAAGTTTCTCAAAGGCGATGTGGGCTGTAATGAAATTATTGCATCAAAATCCTTTTTTTTGAGTAGCCATTTTGCAAAATGATGAATAGTTTCAATAGATGATGATTTGTCAGTTGAAGTTTTTTTAGGACGAAAATATTCAGTATTTATTTTATATTTTTTTGATATTTTTTTTATTATATCATCATCGGTTACTACATATGCATTTTTTCCAATCTTTGACTTTAATAATTCCTTAAAAGTATATTCAATTAGTGGTTTTTTATTAATTTCTAATAAATTTTTTTTTTTAATTGATTTTGAACCTTTTCTGGCTGTTACAATTGCAACAAATCTCATATAGTGATTTATTTATTATTAAATTATTTATAATTTGAAATATATTATCCATGAAACAAAATCAAATATTAAAAAAATTTAAAAACGATGGTTTTGTAATTATAAAAAATTTCTTAAAAAAAGAAATAATATCTGATATTTTATCAGAAATACCACTAATTAAATCAAAGGTTATTAAAAAACCAAAAAAATTTTCACACAAAACAAAGACTGGCAAATTTAACTCCATACATAATATTAATTCTTTTTATAAGTCTGGAAAAATTATTGATCTCTCAAAAAACAAGTCTCTTTTAAGCTTAGCGAAGCTAATCTTAAATGATAAACCAGAATTAAGAAATGTAGAATTTTTTCTCAAACCAAAAAAAAATAAAATGAAAACTCCTTTTCATCAAGATAATTTTTTTTGGAATTTAAAAGATGCAAATGGGATAAATATTTGGATTGCCTGTTCAAAGGCTAATAAGGAAAATGGTGGAATATGTTATTTAAAAAAATCTCATCTATTAGGTGTGTTAAATCATAAACTTTCATTTATTAAAGGAACTTCACAAATGATACCTAAAGAAGTAATTAAGAATTTAAAGTTTGAAAAAATTTATCCTAGAGTCTATCCAGGCGATTTAATCATACATAGTAGTCAAATAATTCATGGTAGTGATGAGAATAAATCTAATTATGACAGAGTTGGAATGGTGTTTGGCTATAAAGGTAAAAAATCCAAGTATGATAAAACGAAATTAAAACAATATAAGTCTTTAGTTAAAAAAAATATTGAAAAAATTTATAAACAAGCTTAGAGTAAATTCTTAGTTGCAACCTATAATCGTAACAATTTATAAAAATTAGCTGCATGATCAATCAAAATAAATATTTAGTCATATTAGTTGATTTTGATGGTTTAGATAATCTATTCACAACCTGGAAAAATCATCTTAAAATATTTGATAAAAATTTTAAAAATATTGCAATAATCAATACTCATAACCTTAAATTTGCTTCTAAAGTAAGGAATAAATATAAATTCAACACTAAAAATTTTAAAAATATTAAGTTATTTAATTTAAAAAATACTCAAGAATTTATAAATTTTTGTAAAAATAAAAAAGTTTTAGTAATTAATTGTTTTGGTAAGACTTATGAAGAGCTTAAAATTCATCTTTTATTAAAAAAATTAAATTTAAATCAAATACAAATTACTACAACGGGAAATGAACAATATTCAAATACAACTTCAAATAAATTTTTGAAACAAAAAATTAATTATCTTATAAAAAAAAGATTTTTTTATTTTTTTACCAATATTTTATCTTTTTTAAATATAATAAATAAAATTGATGCAAGATTTATAAGTAATAAGAATATTATTACTTATATTAATAAAAGCTGGTTTAAAAAATTTTTATATGAAAAACAATTTTTTTTTGCTAAAAAACTTTTTTTAGTAAATAGTATTGCATATGACAATTCTATAATTAATAAAGACAAAATATCTCAAGATTTTATTGTTCATATTGATACTAGCTTAAACTATTTTAATAAAACAGTTATAAGAGGAAAATTACCAGAAAATAGTGTAAAAAAACATTACCTTTATTTAAATATATTCTTAGAAAAAATCTCTAAACATTTAAAAAAAAAAGTGATTGTTTGTATTCATCCTGCTTATGACATGAATCTTCATAAAAAATACTTAAGAAATTTTAAAGTTTATAAATTCAAAACTAGAGAATTTATAAGGAAAGCTTATTTGGTATCATTTTTTGACTCAACTACAATACTTGATGCTGTGCTTCTAAATAAAAGAATAGTAGGATTGGTGTCAAAATTTTCATCAGATAATGACATAAAAAGACAAAATGCTTGGTCTAATAACATAAAATGTGTAAAACAAATTTTAAGCGATCCCTTTGTCTATAATAGAAAAGAAATTAATAAACTAAAGCTTTATAAAAAAAATAATTATAAAAAGTATATTGAAACATATTTAAAAAGAAAAAGTAATAAATTGGGTATTCAAGAAATAGTGGAATATATTAAAATTTACTTTAATTATGATAAATAATATCAAAAATATAACGAATGCAGGTCACAGAAAATCTTTAACCTTTTTGTTTGTATTTTTAATTTTTTCAACATTCATTGAAATGGTAGGAATTGGTATTGTGCCATTATTTGCAACAATAATAATTAACCCTTCTCAAATACTCAATTATTTACCTGAAAATTCTTACTTTTATAGAATTGAAAGTTTATCTCATAAAGAAATGATAGTTTTTGGTTCTTCACTTATGATTTTGATTTTTTTACTAAAAAATATTTCTATCGCATGCATAAACTACTTTCAACTTAATACACAAAAAAATATAACAAAGTATATATTAGATAAAATATTCTCACTTTATTTAAATGGAAAATATGAATTTCATTTAACAAGAAATTCTGCAGATTTAGTTAAAAATATAAGTGCTGAAGCTGGCAGGTCTGTTCAATACATATTTAATATTGTAAATTTGGTAAAAGAGTTATTAATTATGTTTTTCATATTTATAACTTTACTTTTTGTTAATCCTTTAATTGCTTGTTTTATTTTTATAATTTTTATAATTTTTTCGTCAATTTTTTATATAGCCTCAAGAAAAGGATCAACTAAAAGAGGAAAAGAAATTCAAAACTCTTGGGGACAAACTCTAAAAATACTTAATCATTCATTGGGATCGATGAAGCTTCTGAAAATCTATAACAAAGAAGGCTTTATGACGTCTCTATTCAATAAAAAAATTAATTTGATACAAAATAAAATTTTTGTTCAGTCTTTTTTAGTTACGTTGCCAAGACTTTTTTTAGAGTTTATTGCTATTTCAGGTATAGTGTCAATTAGTGTAATTTATTTTTTTTTAGAACTCCCAATAGAAAATTTTTTACCCTTAATTGCCTTAATTGTTGTTGCTGCTGCAAGATTAATTCCATCATTTAACGTGATATCTAGATCACTATCTAGTATTAAGTTTCAATCTCCATCAATTGAATTAATTTCAAAAGAAATAAAGTTATTTGAAAACTCAAAAGTTTATTTTTCAAATTCTTTGGATGAAACTCAAAACAAAAATTTATTTATGGAATCTATTGAATTTAAAGATGTAGTTTTTTCATATTTAAATTCAAATAATAAGATATTGAATAATTTTAATTTGGTAATTCACAAAGGTGACTTCGTTGGCATTTCTGGGCAATCAGGATCGGGTAAAAGCACTTTGGTAGATCTAATGGTGGGGTTACTTGAACCAACAAATGGTGAGATATTTATTGATAAAAAAAATTTAAAAAATCACAAAGGAAGCTGGATTAAAAAAATTGGATATGTTCCTCAAGAAACATATTTAATTGATGACACTATAAAGAATAACATTGCCTTTAGTGAGGATTTGATTGATTTTAATAGCAAAAATTTTGAAAAAGCTATTAAATTATCAAGATTAGATGAACTAATTAATTCATTTGAAGAAAAAGAAAATAAAGTTATTGGTGAAAGAGGTATGCAACTTTCAGGTGGGCAAAAACAAAGAATTGGGATAGCAAGAGCATTGTATTTAGACCCTGAGATTCTAGTTCTTGATGAGCCAACAAGTGCACTAGATAAAATAAATGAAGATAAAATTATTGAAGATTTAAATGCATTAAATTCATCAACAAAAATAACGATTTTGTTAATTTCACATAAGGAATCAGTATTCAAGCACTGTAATAAGAAAATATCTTTGGATGATAATAAATAAATTTGTATTAGGAACTGCCCAATTTGGTATGCCTTATGGACTAACTAAGAGACAAATACCTTTAGGCGAAATAAAAAAAATTTTGGATTATTCTAAACGAGTAGGTATAAGAACTTTAGATACAGCACCATCTTACAATAATTCACTTAAAAAATTGGGACATCTAAATATGAATGAATGGAAAATTATTTCTAAAATTCCTTCAATACCAAAAAATATTAAAAATAAAAAAAAATGGGTAGAGCAGGTATTTTTCGATACTTTAAAAAAATTGAATATATCAAAAATAGATACGATTTTATTGCATGATGAAGAAGATATTCTTAATAAAAAATATGGAGAAGAAATCTTTAAGATATTAGATAACTTAAAAAGTAACAAGCTAGTCAAAAATATAGGAAGTTCTATTTATAATTCACAAAAAATTAAGGATGTAATCAATCGATATAATTTTGATATAATACAGGCTCCTTATAATATTTTTGATAAAAGAATTATTTCAACTGGACTATACAGTTTATTAAATAAAAGAAACATTAAGCTTGATTTAAGATCAATTTTTTTACAAGGACTTCTTCTAAGACAAAAAAATTACCCAAAAAAATTCAAAAATAATAAATATTTAAATCAATTTAATAATTGGTTAAGTTTAAAAAAACATAATAATATAAATGTCTGTTTAAGTATGACTTCAAAAATTAAATTTCATAGATTGGTAATTGGATTTCATAGTTTGTCACAATTAAAAGAAATTGTTAAATATTCTTCCAGCAAAATTATTTCTATACCTGATTTTGATATTAATAATAAAAATTTATTAATTGATCCCAGAAAGTGGTGATATGAATAAATTTTGAGTAATTAAAAATTTAGGATACTGAATACCCGCCATCAACTATTAAATTTTGTCCTGTAATATAATTTGAAAGCTCACTAGATAAAAAAATAACTGCATTCGCAACATCGTTCTCATTTCCCATTCTTAGAAGTGGTGTTTTATTTAAATATCTTTTAATGAATTTTGTTGGTTGTTTTCTATATATTCCACCTGGAGAAATCGCATTAACTCTTATTTTGGGGCCAACTATAGTTGAAAGCATCTTAGCATAATGCATTAAACCAGCTTTAGTGACACCGTATGCCAAGGGTATATTCATTTTTGTTCCTTTATAGAGGTTATAATCATATGCTAAAGACGAATATATAGAGCAAATATTTATAATTGATGCAGATTTAGATTTTTTTAATAAAGGAATTAAAGCTGAAGTTAAATATATTGTGTTAATTAAATTTAATTCTGAATATTTTTCATTATAAAAAAATTTATTATTTTTTTTGGTATTGATATCACTAGTGCCTACATATCCAGCGTTATTTACTAAAACATCTATTTTTTTAAACTTTTTATTTAGTAAACTTTTAAATTGATCTATTTCTTTTTTATTTTCCATATTTAATTTAGCAAAATAGAAAAGATTAGGATCCTTTTTTTTTACCATAATATCTATTCCAATAACTTTGGCTCCTAAAATTTTTAATTTTTTAGTAATAGCTTTACCTATATATCCATTACATCCAGTTACTAAACAATATTTGTTTTTTAAATTTAACATCTTATTTTTTTTGCTTTAAATATTTTTCTTTTAAACCATAATCATACCAGAATTCATGAATTGGAAATATATGTATTTTTTTTTTTTTTAAAATGGCAGACTCAATAAATTCTGTCATATGATAAAATTTCTTATATTTAAAAAATTGTTTAATGTCAGGGTTTACAATATATATTCCTGAATTAATAAATGATTTCTTTTCAATTTTTTCTTCAATTTTTTCTACACGATTTTCTTTAAAAATTATATTTCCATAATGGTTTTTTTCAAAATTACTTATTGCTCCAATTGTAATAAAAGATTTTAATTTTTTATGATATTCTAGCATTTCTCTATAGTTAATATTTGAAATTATATCAGCATTAGAAACTATAAAAGGAAGCTTTAATTTTTTTAAATAATATAATGAGCCACCTGTTCCAAGAGGTTTTCCCTCGTTTATATATCGTATTTTAACATTTAGTCTTTCACCATTTTTTAAATAAGATTTAATTTTATTACCCAAGTAATTTACAGATATTACAAAATTTTTAATTCCTTGTTTTCTAGCTATTATAATAATTCTTTCTATTATTGGTTTTCCATTAACTGGCAAAAGTGGTTTAGGAATTTTATATGTGTAAGGTCTTAATCTTTTGCCTTTTCCTCCTGCCATAATAAGCATTTCGTTGTCAATCGTACTCAAATATTCACTATCTGAAAGATAGTGTATTCCAGTAACTCTTTTAGATTTATTAATAATTGGTAAAAAGGATAATTTTTTTAAATTAAGTATTTCTTTTATTTTTTTTTCAGAAGTGGTTTTATTAACAAATTGTGATTTTTTGTTACATACTTCTTTAATCTTGTCCTTTAGTGTTAAATCTAGAAGTAAGCCTCTTCGAATATCACCGTCTGTTAATGTTCCAATATATTTTTTTTTTTCGTCTATAACTACACAAAATTGTTTTTTTAATTTACCTAATCTTATAACTGACTTTCTAATTGTTTCTTCAGAGCTTATTAGATATTCATAAAAATTTTTTATTTTCATTTTAAAGTAATTTATTTTTTAATTTATCGATTGTTTGAACATTCCATATTGGAAGTTTAAAATTGTTCTTTAACATTTCTTCTCTTGCTAATTTCAAGCCATCGCCAACAAAATTTAATAAATTTGCTGTGCTTACGGCGTCAACTTTTGGGTTACTTATTCCTTCAGAAAGATGTAATGATTTTCCACAACCACCAGAAATTATTATAGATTTTTTTATTTTTTTAGGCATAAATTTTAAAATTTCAAAATCAAGTCCATGTCCTGTTCCGTCTTTATCTATTGAATTAAGAATAATTTCACCAATTGGAAGTTTATTTATTTTGATAAAATAATCTTTTATACTTGTTTTCAATTGCCTGCTGGCATTTTCTGTAAATATTTTATATTGATTTTTTATTTTTTTAAAATCAATAGAAGCTACAATTGACTGATGCCCATAATTTTTTGATATTTCACTCAACAATTTTAAATTTAAATTAGAATTTATTACAACTTTATCTGCACCATGAGATAAAATTTTTTTTACTTTATCAAAAGAATTAATTCCTCCACCCACAGATATCGGCATAAAACAAAACTTGGAAATTAAATTTAGATTTTTTAAAAAAGTATCTAGGTCTTTTTTATCTCTAGATATATCAAGAACAATTAGCTCATCTATAAAATAAGAAATTTTTTTAAAATTATAATTTTTTTCAAGCCAATTTACATCCCCAACTTTTTGTAAATTAAAATTTCTACTTTGAACAAAATATCCATCACAATACAAAAGAGTAAAAATTATTCTTTTTTTTAACATATTATTCTATAAAATTTTTTAACAGTGTAAGTCCATTAGATTGACTTTTTTCAGGGTGAAATTGGACCCCATAAATATTCTCATGATTAAAACCTGATAAAAACTTTTCACCGTGATTGGTAATTACAGGATTAATGTTATCTTTAAATCTTGCTATTCTATAACTATGGTCAAAATAAAAATCAGAGAAATCACTAATGCCTCTAAAAAAAAAATTTTTTTTATCAAATGAAACTTCATTAAACCCAACGTGCGGTATTTTTAGATTTACAGTTTTCTTTGGTAAAAATCTTTCAACTTTTCCTTCTACAATCCCAAGCCCTTTAGTATGCCCATCTTCCGAACTACTATCAAATAAAAGGTGCATTCCCAAACATATTCCCAGTATTTTTTGTTTTTTTTTTTTAGATATTTCAAGGATTTCATTAAACATTCCATCAGACTTTAAATTTTTTATTGCTTTTTTAAATGACCCAACCCCTGGTAGAATAATATGGGAATATTTTTTTAATTGTTTAGCGTTAATTACTAGAGCATTTTTAACTCCTAAATAATTTAATGAAACTTCTATTGACCTAAGATTTCCCATTCCATAATCTACAATTGCAACTGTTTTATTACTCATTTAATCTCAAATTTTGGCATCCATTGTCCTTTAATTTTTTTGAAAAGTTTTTTATTAGCCCAGGAATCAATAATCTTCATAAATTGATTTTTATTCATTTCAAAATAATCTAAATATTCCTTAATAAATTCTTCTGGAAAATAGTTATCATATAATTTTACAAGATTGAGAGCTTGTTCCCTTGTCATTGCATTTCTACGAATTTCAATTCCTGCATCCTGAGTTGCTCTTCCAAACCCAAATTTTAGATACATAAGATATGTATGTAGAGCAAATAATGACTGATCATTTTGAGCAAAATTTGTAAAAGTACCTGAGTTATTTTCCTGATGTTCACCTAAATTAAATTTGGATTTAGCAAGAAGGTAATTTCTATAAGAATCCCATGGCTCAAAATAGCCCCAGTGCATCAACTTAATTTTGTGACTTTTTAACTTAGGAAATGTAAACCAATACAAATCCTTATCACTTAACTTGCTTTGTTTAATTATCTCTTGATGTCCCCCCTCAAAGTATGTGCTAATCGCATAACTAATATCAAAAAAAGGAGTGTTTTTATGTTCTGCGGATCCTCCATATTCAACCTCACCATTCTCTCCATAGAATATTAAATTAATATTGTGCTGAATGGCTGTTCTGTAAACTGCTGAAACCACTGAAGTTAACCAACCATAATAAGGAGAGCCTTTTTTTATGAAGCCAAGCTTGTTCAATTTCTGCATAGCTCTATAATTTGGGGTAATATGAACATGATCATAACCTTGTTTTAAAAAATTTGATAAATCTTTTTTACCCACATCTCGCTCTAGTGGTGGTCTAGAGGTTACAGTTAAAGGATTAAGTCCTAATTCATTCTTTATCTTAGATGAAACATATGTACCATCTTTTCCCCCACTTACTGGAACAATGCAATTATAAATACTATTAGATTTAAACTTCTTAAAAATTTGTAATAACTCTTTTTTTCTTTTTTTCCAATTAAGAGTTTTCTTTTCTTCACTCCACTGGCATGCATTACACCAACCTCGTTTATCAAAAGTTATTCTCGGGCGTGTAGATGTATTTAAGCAACTTTTACACCAGAACAAATCATAACTTTTTTTATTTAATGTCATAAAATTCCTTAGATTCAAAGTTCTTTCCTATGATTTTCTTTTCTATAATTCTTGTAATATTTGCTGCTGTATATTTTTTATAATATGGATTTTGAGTTTTTTTTATCTTTTTTTTGAAACTAGAAGATAATGATTTTTTAATAGAATTATATATTTTTTGATGAAAATGTTCTGAATTTATTATACTGTTTGCCTGCACTCTACCTTTTTGTCTGTCACCTATATTAACAGTGGCTGTTTTTAATGATGGAGCTTCTAAAATTCCACTTGAAGAATTTCCAATAACCGCATCAGAGACCTTCATGCATGAAAGATAGTTTTGTGCTCCCATAGATTTGAAGGCAAAAGAATTTTTGTTTTTTTTACAAAATTGTAATATTTTTTTTTGTATGTAATCTGATTTTAAATCTGAATTTGGCATAGTAAATAAAAATGATGCTTCTTTAAATTTTTTAATCGCTAAAAAAACATTATCTAATAATTGATTGACTGAAAATTTTTTTTCAATAAATGAATTTATTGTAATTAAAAAATTATATTTATTAAATTTAATAGATAAATTTTTTTCTAATTTTTTTTTGTCTAGGAGTTTTATTTTTTTTGCATTTTCTGCTCCTAATGAACCAACATTAAAAACATTTTTTGGATGCTCTCCTAATTGAACAACTCTTTTTTTATAAATCTCTGTAGAAACAAAATGAAAATTTGAAAATTTTGTAATTGAATGCCTAATTACATCATCTATAGATCCTTTTGTTACCTCTCCTCCATGAATATGGGCAATCTTAATATTATTATAAATAGCACTAATTCCTGCAGATAATAATTCATATCTGTCTCCTAATAAAATAACAAGATCTGGTTTTTTTAATTTCAAATATTTCCCTATTTTATTTATACCAAAGCTTATTGATTTTAGAATTGAAGTTGAGTTAGTTTTTCTTACATTTATATTTATAAAATGACAAATTTTACCAAAATCTTTTTTAGCAACTCGGCTTGTGTTACCATAATTTTTTGAGAGATGTTGTCCAGTAACAATAAGACATAAATCAAATTTTTTTGATTTATTTAAACAAATTATTAAATTTTTTAATAAATCATAATCTGCTCTGCTACCTGTTATGATAAAAATTTTTTTTTTCAATTTTTTCATATCTTTATTATCTCATCAGGATTAAAATTTTTTTTTGCAATTTTTCCTAAAACATCTTTTAAATTCATTGGAGATATTCCGGTTCCAGGCCGTTTTTGGGTAATAGCATTTCTAGTAAATTTTTGACCTTTGTAAATATACACTTTTGCTACCAAAGATTTTCTTATCACCTTTCTATTATTTTTTTCACTTTGGGTTATATTCTTTTTTAAATCGCCCAATGAAATTTCTGTTTCTCTAATGTTTTTTATCATTTGCTTCAACTCTTTCGGTTCCAGACTAGATTTGTGATCTGGTCCTTTCATATTTCTATTGAGAGTAAAGTGTTTTTCTATAATTGTAGCCCCCATGCCAACAGCAACAGCTGGCGCAATAATACTTAATGAGTGGTCTGATAGTCCAACTTTACATTTTAATTTTTTTTTGAAAGTAATTAAAGTATTTAAATTTAAATGCTCTAGTGGTGTTGGATAGGCAGAATTACACTGCAAAATTGAAATATCTTTTTTTTTTTTATTTAGTACTTTTAGGGCTGTCTCAATTTCTTTCAAAGTTGATGCACCTGTAGAGAGTAAAATTTTTTTATTTTTTTTTCCTATATACTCTAATAAAGGTAAGTTGGTAATTTCACCTGAGGGAATTTTAATAAAGTCAATATTATTTTTTAACAAAAATTTTAAACTGCCAATATCAAATGCCGTGGATAAAAACTTTATTTTTTTCTTTTTACAATACTTAATTAATTTTAGATGATTCAATTTTGATAGTTCTAGTTTCTTTAACATGGTATTTTGGGTTTCTTTTTTATTTTTTGTAGTTTTTTGATAGCTTGCTTTTGGTGTGTTTCTTATAATTAGTTTATTATGGGAAAAAGTTTGAAACTTTACATAATCTGCTTTAGCTAATTTTGCAACATCAACAAGTTTTTTTGCAATAATTAAATTTCCATTGTGGTTTACGCCTGCTTCAGCAATTACTATCACATTCATATTAATCTTATCTTTAAATTATATTTTGTATTATTTTTTTTCATATAAATTTGGACTACTTGGAAGGTTTATCAGACTTTTTTCAAATATTTCAGAATTTTTAATATTCATTCTGGGGTACTTTGACAAATGTTTTATTTTATGCATTAACTTCCAGACTGGTCTGGCCCCAATACCTTTTTTATTTACTTCTTTGATAATTTTATCTCTGAATTTTAAGTTAGAATTATTTACAAAAATTGTATTTAACCAGTGATTACTTTTTGTATTTCTTGGTTCACTTATAAATTTTAAATAAATGTTATTTCTAAAAATTTTTTTATATTCTAAAAAAATTTTTCTTTTAATCTTTAATCTAGAAGAGAGACTTTTTAATTGAGAGATGCCCAAAGAAGAATTTATTCCTGGTAATCGATAATTATAACCAACATCATCATAATCATAGCTCCACGCTGAACTTTTTTTTCTGGATATTGTCGATAAACTAAATGCTTTTTTGTATATATTTTTATTATTTGTTATAATTGCCCCGCCACCACCAGTTGTTATAATTTTATTACCATTAAAACTTAATATTCCCACATCTCCAAAAGTTCCTAAATGTTTTTTCTCATAATAACTTCCAACACACTCGCTGGCATCCTCAATTACTATTAAATTAAATTTTTTTGCTACCTTAATTATCTCTTTTATTTTTGCTGAGTTGCCAAAGACATGGGTTGGAATGATGGCTTTAATGACTCTTTTAGAATTTTTATTGACTGTTTTATTTTTTATTTTTATACAGATTTTTTCCAAGTAATTTTTTAACTTTATAGGATCTATTCCAAATGTCTCACTTTCAATGTCAACAAAATGAGGTATTGCATTACAATAAATTGTTGCATTTGTGCTGCCAATATAGTTTAAATTTGGAATTAAAATTTCTTCATTCATTTTTACACCGCAAGATTTAATAGCAATTTGAAGTGCTGAAGTTCCATTAATAGTTGCTATACAATACTTTGACTTTAATAATTTTTTAATTTTATTTTCAAAAGTATTTGTGAATTTACTTACTGTTGAAACGAAAGTAGATCGTAAACATTGACTGATAGAAATAAAATCATTTTTTTCAAAGCTAGGTTCGTGTAAAGAAATATATTTCTTTTTACTAAAAAATTTTACTCCTTTAATAATTTGATTTGCAACTTTTTTATGTTTCATTGGTTTAAGTTTTTTTTTAGAATATGCTTAACTATAATAAAATCTAAATTATCATCAATATCTATAGATCTTGAATAAGGCATTTCAAAAAAAATAGTATTTTTGGTTATAAGTTCATTTGTCGATAAAAGGTTTTTTCTACTCCATATGTAAATTGAAGCATTAAGATCAAAAATTTTAGGAGCATCTTGGCGTCTTACTATTTTATTTTTCAAATTACATACTGTTCCCCAACTATTTTTTTTATACATAACTTGATTAAAATATGGATTCCTTCGTGCGGCATGTCCCGAAACAAGGTTTCCTTTTTTTGCTTTTAAAAAAATTTTTAAAGCTTTTTCGATGTCATTTTTTGATCTCAAAGGTGATGTAATATCTAAATCAATTATTAAATCAAAAACCATTTGAAATTTTTTTTCCGATTCTATTAATGCATGTTTTATAGCTAAAATTTTAGATGAGTAATCATCTGATAGTTCTTCTGGGCGCAATATACTAAAATCTGTTTTTTTTTTTGATATGTCTAAGATCTTTTTTGAATTTGAGCTAACTACTATTTTTGTAAAAGATCTTATTTTTTTTGCCTGATCTAACGTATGATAAATTAATGGTTTTCCTAATAATTTTAATAAATTTTTATTTTTTAAACCTTTAGATCCTTTTCTTGCGCAAATTGTACAAAGAATTTTTTTTTTCATCTTTTAAATATTATAGTTTTCTGGTTTATATTTATTAATATTATTATCTTTTTTAAGCCACTCTATTAATTTTTTTAATCCTTCATCTATTCTATTTTTAGGTTTCCAATTTGTAATTTTTTTTAATTTACTACAATCACATTTCAATCTTGAAACTTCACTTTTTTTTGGCCTTATTCTTTTTTTATCTATAACTGGTAATAATCTTTTTTTTAAGATTTTAGATACTTTGAATATTAGGTCTTTAATAGATATTTCAGAATCTACTCCAACATTTACCACTTCTCCAAAGAGTTTTTTTGATTTGAATATCTTTTCATAGGCTGAACATAAATCCTCTACATATAAAAAATCTCTTGTTACATTTATGTTTCCAATTTTAATTTTTTGTCCAACAATACCCTGGGTAATAATGGTCGGTATAACTGCTCTAGCCGATTGTCTTGGTCCATAAGTATTGAAGGGTCTCACAATTTTTACTGGTAATCCAAATGATCTATAATAACTTAATGACAATTGATCAGCAGCAATTTTACTTGCTGCATATGGTGATTGTGCTTTAAGTAAATCATCTTCCTTTAATTTTTTTGTATTTGCTGTTCCATAAACCTCACTTGTAGAAGTAACTATAACTTGTTTTAATCTAAGATTTTTTGCAGACTCTAGAACATTAAAAGTGCCTTCAATATTTGTTTTTATGTATGCTGTTGGAGATATGTAAGAGTAAGGTATTCCTATTAAGGCTGCTAGATGCATCACGCTATGACAGCCCTTCATCGCTTTATTGACTGAGTCGTAGTCTCTAATATCACCCAAAATAAACTTAATTTTTTTTTTATATTTAGTATTTTCTAGCCACCCGTAATCATTATTATTATTATATCTATCAAATGCTATTACGTCATAACCTTTTTTTACCAAATATTCAGAAAGATGAGATCCTATAAAACCTGCACTTCCTGTGACTAAAATTTTTTTATTCATAAATATATTAAAACGATTTTATTTTTTTTGATTTAATTCTTTTTTTAACTCGTCGTATTCCCTCATTTTTTGCTTCATATAGTTTATAGTAAGATTTGTTCTTTCCTTCATGCCTCTTGGTGTAAGAACATACATGTAATTAATCTTATTTTCACTATCATTAAATCTTTTGATTCTAATTAGTCCATGTTCTTTTAATTTTTTTAAACAATAATTTAATTTACCCAGACTAAATCCTAGTTGTAAAGATAGTTTTCTTTGTGTAAAATTTTTATTATTATGAATTTTTCTTAATACTTCAAATTCATCTTGTATTTTTGTCATATCATTTTATTTTTGTTCATTTTTTGAACAATATATTCTTATTTTAATTATTGCAAATAATTAATATTAATATAAGTTGTTCAAATATTGAACAATATATGAACTTTTTAAAGAGTTAGTAGATAGTTTTATAAGATATGAAAAAAAAAATTAAAATTTTAGCCTCATTTATATTTAATGAAATAAAAATAATAAAAATAAAATATGAATATATTTGTACCTTTTTAAATGAGGTTAATTTGTTTAAATATTTTTTGTTAAAAGCAGGTTTGAGTAAAAAATTAGATATATTTTTATTTAATGATCAGAATAAATATATCTTAACTATTAATAGAATTCATAATGAAGGGTCAAAAAAAATACTAAAAAACAAAATAATCTTTGTAGAAGGTTTTATTAATCACCCAAGTTATACAATTTCTCAGAGTTATATTGCCAGAAAAATATGCCATATTACTCAAACTAAATGCTACGGTATCTTAAGAGCAGGAGACGTAAAGGGTACCGCAATCATGAATGCCTTTGGTATCAATAAAATCATTTATATCAACGAAGGAAACTTTTTTTCTAGACTATACTATTTATGTATTGCTTATAATTGTTTAAATAAAATAAAAAATATTAAAGAATTGCTAAGCCTTAAAATTAATAACATTGAATATGGTAGAATAATTTATGAGCAACAAATTAGATTTAAAAAAAATCCTGACATTAAAAAAATTGATATTGATTTTTATTTACTATTAGCTAAAGCATTTATTCATAATTACCAATTTCATAAAATCTTTAAAAAATATCCCAAAACATACTTGATTCAAAGTGAAACCCAATATGCCCCTTACAGAGTATGCATGCAAAATGCCCTTAAATTTAAACATAAAGTGATTAGTAGATCGGGACTTTCATTGAATGGGTTTAAGGTTTACAAAAAATATAGTGAAAGAAATGAAAATAGAATCAAAATTTTACAGCCTTTTTTTACTTCACAATATAAAAAATTTTATATCAAAAATAAAAAAAGAATTGACTCTTTTTTTTTTAAATTTAATAAAATAAATATGGGTTTAGAGGTTCATCACTTACTAAATAAAATTAAAAAGAAGTATACAGTAATCGACTCCAAAAAAAAACTTTGTAATTATTTCAATTGGAATTCAAATAAACCAATTGTAATTATTTATGCACATGCTTTTACTGATGGTAATTTACATAATAAATGGAATTTATTTGAAAATGATATGATTTGGCTAAAAGAAACTTTAAAGGCTATTTCAAATATTGAAGATGTAAACTGGATTATTAAGCCTCACCCAAGTGAAAAATATGAAAATGCTAAAATTTCAGCCAACAAACTATTTAAAGAATATTCAAAAAATAAAAAAAATATAAAATTTTTGCCTGATAAATTAAAAGTAAAAAAATTCGAAAAAATATATTTTGCTGCGATATCATCTCATGGTACTGCTGGTTTTCAGTTTCCTGGCTATGGAATACCAACAATAGTTTGTGGAGATACACCATATTCATCCCTTGGTTTTAATATTGAGCCCCAAACACAATATCAATATTTTGATATTTTAAAAAATATAAAAAAGATAAAAATAAATAATACTTCAATAAAAAAATGTGTTTTTTTTACATATCTTTTTCACTCTATGTGCATGGTTAAAAATCCAATGACACACGATACTGATATTAGTATGAAATATAATAAAAAAATATTTTGGAAAAATACATTAAAAGCATTAACAAAAAATAAAAATTTTGATGAAAATTTTACTAATTCTTTAAAACATTTAATTAAAAATAAAAATATAAACCTAACAAATTTAGAAATAATTAATTCAATGGAATAAATTAATTTTTAATTTTTTTAACTAAAAATTTATCATCTAAATATAGGTAACTAAGTCCACTATTTTCAAAGGTATGACATATATCCTTAAGAGTTGAAGAAATAGGCATACCATGTAAATTTAGGCTTGTGTTTAGTACTCCAGGTATTTTTGAGATTTTATAAAATTCATTAATTATTGAATAATAATTGGGATTTAATTCGCGTCTTAATATTTGCGGTCTAACAGTTTTGTCATAAGGATGAGTTCCATTTATAATTTTTTTATAATTTTTATTTTTTGTATTAAAACCAATTGTCATAAAATCTGAAATAATATTTTTTTCATTATCTATATAATTTTTATGATTTTTATCTAATATTGTTAAAGCAAAAGGCATCCAGAAATCTCTATTCTTTATTTGTTCATTTATTTTTTGGACAATTCCATCAGTAGACGGGTTTGCAATTATACTTCTATTTCCTAAGGCTCTTGCCCCAAATTCTTCTCTGCCTCTAGCTATAGATATGATTTCACCTTTGTTAAGTAGTTTGGCAATTTTTGCATGACTACAATTTTCTTCTATATGAACTTTACTTTTATTTTTAATAAATTTTAAAATATTCTTTTTTTTTATTTTTTTATCTGAAATTTTTTGACCCAAATAAATATTTTTTAAAAATTTATTATCTTTTTTATTTAAAAAATAGCAAGCACCAATACTTAGTGACTCATCGGTACCCGTTGGTGGAACGTAAAGATTTTTTACAAATTTTAATTTTGATAACACCATATTCATCTTAATATTCATACTAACTCCACCACTAATAGAAAATGCTTTTAACTTATATTTTTGATTGATTTGCTTTAATAATTTTTTCGAAATTTCCTCGACTAAAATTTGAACACCACCAGCAATATTGTCAAATCTATAACTTTTTGTTTTTTGATAGATAAAGTTAAATAAATTTTTGGGCCTTTTTTGATGAACTACTTTGCAGTTTTTAACGGTTAAAATATTTTTAAATACATCATTATAAACTTTTAATGAATATTCATTTTTTGCATACGGAGCTAAACCCATTACTTTAAACTCATGTTCGTTGGGCTTCATTTTTAAAATTAAGGTCACAAATCTATAAATTCTTGCTAAGTCACACTCAGCGCTTTCATTAATCTTTTTTAAAAAATTTTTTTTTTTTATCAAATATCCAAAAGGTTTGATTTAAACCATCACCTTCGCTATCTAGGGTTAAAATTGCAGATTTTTTTTCTTTTATACTTGGAGCGTATGCGGCATAGTATGCATGACATGTATGGTGGTCTATAAATGAAATTTTTTTGATTATTCCTTTAGACTGTTTTTTTAAACATTTTAACTGTAATTTTCGAAAAATATCATAATTACCAAAATAATCTTTTTTAGTTACTGAACTAAAATCTAAGTGCTCATCTATAATTTTTTTATTTTTTTTTAATTTATTAAAAAAATTTATAATTTTTTTTTGTTTTTTTTCTTCAGAAAAAAAATCATCTAAGTAATATTCTATCCAATCTTTGACTGAAAAATAATTACCTATTGGATATTTGTATTGAAAAATTGGACTTTTAACAGTGCTAAAACTCGCCTCATCTATTATTAGTTTATTTAATTTTGCATAATCAATACATTTATCTATTGAAATTTTTGGATATCCATTAAAATTTTTAATTTTATTAAATCGCTCTTCTTGAAACGCTAATACTATTTCACCGTTTATCATTAGTGATGCGCTTGCACCGTGACTTACATTTATACCAAGGTAAATTTTATTCATTTAGATTTTCTTTTACAAAAATAAAATAATTTTCAATTTAAAATATTATTTTACTAATAAGAAATTTTTTATATTCAATATCTTTAAAAATTTTTTTCAGTGCATAAATCAAGCCAATTGAGCTATTAGTACTGGTCAGCTACACGCATTACTGCGCTTCCACATCCAGCCTATCAAC
>MDSY01125868.1_pt1 | contig 33488 bp, 28 predicted proteins | sample 811131 | NCBI WGS metagenome assembly MDSY01 (sample SAMN05326643, study PRJNA326480) | marine metagenome | isolation source: seawater | place: Atlantic Ocean: South West | collected 2010 | reverse complement strand
GATTCTGAACTATACGGTAATACTTATGGGCTACCATTGATGATGACAGATTTGAATAATGCTATTTTTAAGAAAGATGCACTAACTAATGTAAATACTTTCAGACAAAATTTACAGATAGCTTATACCAGGAATTTAATTTCTATGGTTTCGGGAAGCGGTACAGGAAAATATATATCTTCAGCTAAATCTATGGCTATTTACAATCTTAAAAAGATAAATAAAATAGCAATCAATAGCTCAGGAGATATCTCTACCAAAGCACATAGATTACATTTAAGGACATTAATAGACAATGCTCTAAAAGAAATTAAAGGGTAAATATTTAAGAAACAAATTTCATCTTCTTCGCATGGAAAACATTAAAGAATTAATATGTAATGAATTAATTTTTAGTCAAAAGCAGAAGATTAAATCTTTAGAGCTTTTAATTAATTCTACAATTGAGTCTAGAGATACTGCCAATAAAAGCTCAGCTGGAGACAAACACGAGACATCAAGAGCTAAAATCCAGACAGAAATAGATAATTACTCTAGACAATTGGATTTAGCTTTAAATAATCTTCATATTATTGAGAAAGTTGATAGTTCAAAGAACAACAATATAGCTACTCAAGGATCATTAATAACAACAGACAAGGGTGTTTTTTTTATATCCATTGGGATTGGAAAATTACAAATTAGATCCAATAATTATTTTATAATATCATTATTATCACCTATTGGATCCGTAATAAAAGGGTTGTCTAAAAATGAAAAATTTACATTTAGAGGGATTAAATATTCTATAAAAAATATAGAATAAACAGTGTCTTGGCTTCAATATTATGTGTATTTTATACACTTATGCGGTTTTTAATGCCCTAAACTCTTCCATATAAAGAAAAAAAATTAACAAAAATTTGGAAATCTGTTGAATTAATAGTTAAATTCGTTAAACAAACGATAAACTTTAAATCTAATATGGAAACTTTAAATAATATGTTACTCGCAGTACCCAAAATGGCTACTGATGATTATGTCGGTTTTACATTTTTTGTAGGATGTATGGCCATGACGGCGGCTTCGGCCTTCTTTTTCTTGTCAATGAATTCTTTTGATTCAAAATGGAGAACTTCTATTTTAGTCTCAGGACTCATTACTTTTATAGCAGCAGTTCACTATTTTTACATGCGTGACTACTGGGCTTCAGGAAACGGTTCTCCTGTGTTCTTTAGATATGTAGATTGGATACTTACTGTTCCGCTAATGTGTGTTGAATTCTATTTAATTCTAAGAGCAGCTGGTGCAACTAAAAAACTAATGTGGACACTTATCGCAGCATCTACAGTAATGTTAGTTACTGGATACTGGGGAGAAGGTGTTGATAGAGATAATGCATGGTTATGGGGATTAGCTTCAGGACTTGCTTATTTTTACATTGTATATATCATCTGGTTCGGAGAAGCAAAAGCATTGGCTACTTCTGCAGGTGGAGAAGTACTTAAAGCACACAATATACTATGTAAATTTGTAGTTATTGGTTGGGCAATTTATCCAATAGGATATATGGCTGGAACTGCTGGATGGTATGGTGGTGAAGGTGATTTATTTGGAATGACTTTAGCTATGGATGTAGTTTACAACATTGGTGATGCTATAAACAAAATCGGATTTGGTTTGGTAGTTTATAATTTAGCGGTTAATTCAACTAAGTAATATTTAAAACCTAAAATAATTTTAAAGGAGGGTTAGCCCTCCTTTTTTTATGCTATTTTTTGAATAACTGATGTTCTGTTAGTTCTTTAATCCATGATGGCAAGCTATCAGGATCATATTTTATTCCCATTGCAGTAATAACTTCTTTTGGCAATACCAATCCTTTTTTACTAGTATATGCAAACTTCACTACGGATGCCATATGAGTTTTTCCTTGTCTTTCAACTTTTTGAAAAAAATAAAACCATTTTTCATCATACCCGATGATTTTAGTTTTTAGTATAAAACGCTGAAAAAGTCTTAATCTATACCTGTACTCGTTATAGGTGCCGACGATAGTCAATGACCATTTATTTTTTTTTAATAAACTTGCCATATTTACTCTTGCACCAAGGCTAAATCTTCCTAAGTCTAAAAGTGTAACATATCTACCGTTATTTAACTCCATAAATAGATCTATGTCTTGGGGTAAAACAATTAAACTTACACTATCAGTATAATCATTATCAAAGGAAAGCTTTTCTTGAAATTGACTCTTAGCTACAACTCTTATTAGTCTTAAAAGTGGATACATTATTTTACAGAATTAAATTTTGCTTTTAAAGCAATTAATTTTGTGAGAAATTTACGGTTTTCCTTCCAGCTTTTTTCTTTATTGAATTGAATATAGTTTCCAGCACCGTGGATGGTAAAAAAATCTCCATTATAAATATTTAAATGGTAATACGGGATGGTCCAAGCATAAGTATAAATACCCTGATTTATATGTAGAATTATCCCATTTGGTCTAATTTCAATATTGCCATACTGTAGACTGCTGACCCTTAATTTTAAATGATTTATTCTTTCACTTAAATGTTCAATAATCATTCTTCTTGATCCAATTCCACCAAGTTTTAACTTATTAAACAAAGAATAAGCCTCGCCTAACTCTTCATTGATTAATTTATCTGTTTCTTTACTTTTATAAGAGATATTGTAGATGGACATTTTGGTAATATTTAAAGGCTATTTAAGAAATTATCAGCCGTAATTAAATGAGTTTCTCTTTTTGATGGATCCATTTTATCAAAACTGCTAATTAGCATTCTCATTCTAGGATTTTTTAAGAAAAAGGCTCTTTGTTTGTCCATGAAGTTCCAAAATAATGCATCCCATGTTTTACACCATTCTCCTTTTTTGTAATCACTCATTTTTACAATATAATTACTTCCACTTATATATGGTTTTGTAGACATAAGGCCTCCATCTGCAAATTGGCTCATTCCATAAACATTTGGAACCATAACCCAGTCGTAGGAATCAATAAATAGTTCCATAAACCACCTGTAAACTTCATCAGGATCAAATTCACATAACAGCATGAAGTTACCTACAATCATTAATCTCTCAATATGATTTGCATATCCAGATTTATTTATTTTGTGAATGGTGTCATCTAAAGGTTCTATACCAGTTGTTCCACTGTAAAAAGAAGAAGGAATTTTCCTTTTAAATCCCCAAAAGTTTTTTGTTCTTTCTTCGCTACCTTTACATCTGTAGACACCTCTAATAAACTCTCTCCAACCAATAATTTGTCTTACAAAACCTTCGCATGAATTAATAGGGATATTTTTTTCTTTGTAAAAATTCAAAGTTTTGTCTATAATTTTTCTTGGGCTAATTAATCCAGAGTTTATTATAGGAGATAAGATACTGTGGTTAATAATAGATTTTTCTTTTAATAACGCATCTTCGTAAGGACCAAATTCCTTAAATCTAGTTTTTAAAAACTCATCGAACCACTTTTCGGCGGTTTCATAATCAGTTGGATAAATTGGAGATGCGTCTAATACTCCATTATTATTAGGGTAATATTTTTTCACGTATTCTAATGCTTCCAAATGATTTTTAGTTTCACTAGGGAAGTTTATTTTGGGTGTAGTTTTTCCTTTAGGATATTTTTCTCTGTTTTGATCATCGTAGGTCCATTTCCCACCTACTGGATTATTGTTATTATCTAATAATATCTCAAGTCTGTTTCTCTCTGATTTATAAAATGAAGTTTGAAATAACTTCTTTTTGTCTTTTCTAAAGAATGGCTCAAGATCTTTTTTAGAATTTATGAATAATGGATTTTCGTGCATTTGAAGTTCAATTCCTTTTTTCAAACAAGCCTCTTTTAACCTTTTCTCCAACCAATTATCTTCTGGGTCAATACACTTTATTTTATTTATTTCATTAGGATTTAAACCATCAATGAATTTCCTTATATCTGATTTTTCCTCAAAGGAGTTAATATATTTTACATCTAGTTTTTTTTGTGATATAAAGTCATAATAGTTTTTCATCGAACATCTATGAAAATATAGTTTCTGTTTGTGAAAGTTGAAATGATTGAAAAATAATTCCTCCTCTATTAAATAGTGGCTAGAAGTAGTATCCAAATGAATTGATTCTTTAAATAGTTGATTAGGAAAAATAAGGTTAATTGTTTTCATTAGTAGTATATTTCAAATGGAATACCCATTTCGTCATTTTTCGGGGTTTGACTAATCATTCTAGACCCATTAATCTGCCAATATTTTGATGTAAGTGCCAAAACTACTGAATCTAAAATATCGTCTTTTTTTACTTTTTCTTTTTTAAAATTTTCTATTGTCTTTTCTATAATGGGTTCTAAGCTTTTTTCTTTTCTCTTCAGAATAGATAGCCTTTCTAGATATCCCTCTTTTGTTTTTTTACTATGGATTAGAGGTTGGTTGTTATTTAGATTCACAAAGCAAAACTCTGGATGAGACTCTTTGATTAATAGTTTATTATTTTCTTGACCTATTAAAAATTCATCCAATTCCTTAATCTTTTTACTAATATTCCAAGATTGTATAGAAATACTTCTTTTGGTAATAAGTTGATTCACTTTTTTAGCAGACCCATAATTACTGCTCAATACCGCCTCTCTACAAGGGGCTGTGAAAACACTACTTTTTTTATTTTTAGGCAAATAGGTTCTTAATTTAAAATCAATATTTCTTTCAATTTTTTTTGAGGAAAGACCTACAGGCATATCAATTAGTGTCAGATTATTAATTCCGATTCTTTCGTATAAGTCTTTTAAGGTTTTGTACAATTCTATTTTTATTCCATTCTGTATTATACAACAACACCAGCCATTTATATATCCATCTATACCTACAAACATTCTGTTTAATATTTACATTTCAAAATTAAACAAAATTAATAATTTTAGTATATTTGTTTACTGTTAAATGAAAACTACATTGTATATATTTTTGGGAATTTTATTTGTTTTTACAGCTTGGCAATTTTATGGCTCTTACACAAATAAAAAATACGAGACTCTTTCAAATGAAATTATTGGAACTATAAACTCTATTGACTTTAAAATCTATGATCAGTATACAAAAGCTTCAGTTAATACAGAGGCCTATAATATGAATTCTGCTAGCAGTAATTTCCCCGTTTTGGCCAACTATATTTTTGGAGGTAATAAAGATAGTTTGCAAATGGCAATGACTTCCCCTGTATTATACAATATGAGTAATAAATCCTCATTTTCATTTATTATGCCCCTAGAATTTGCAATAAATAATTTGCCGTCTCCCAATACCGAGAAGATATTTTTTGAAACAGTGAAAAATCAATGTATTGCGGTAATAAAATTTAGTGGTTTCGCCAATGAAAAAAATTGCGCAGCTAAACATCTAGAATTACTAAATGTTCTTAAGCAAAACAACATATCATGCAATAATGATTTTATGATTGCTGTTTATCAACCTCCTTACCAAATTATTAATAGAAAAAATGAAATTTGGATTGAAGTAAATGCCCTAGAGGTGAAAAATGTTCTTCCTAAATAATGACTCTTTTACATTCTATCTTCCAATTTAAATGTCCAAATTGTAGAGACGGTAATCTTTTTGTAAATAGCAATCCCTATAATTTAAGAGATCTCAATAAGATGCATAAAAGGTGTTCTAAATGCAATCTAAAATTTTCTTTAGAACCTGGATTCTACCAAGGTGCTGCCTACGTAAGTTATGGATTTCAAGTTTTGAATTCTCTTATTGTATTCAATTTATTATTTTGGTTTACAAGTATTCATTGGAAAGATATTATCTATTTTATATTGGGCTTTATTATCATTCTAACTCCATATATTGTTGTTGTCTCCAGATCTGTCTGGATACATATGTTTGTGAAATATAGATCTAAAAATTTTTAGTTTTTCTCTGTAAGATTTGGATATTTTGTAAACATATTAAATCTGTTCATTCGTTGTAATAACAGAGGATAAAGGTTTAAAATAATATTAAATATATTTAACCATATAAAGTGCTCAATTAGTCCATATTTTAAATATAAAAGCTGAATAGACAAAGGAAATATCCCAGATATAATATGAGAAGTTTCTGATTGCTTAGTTTCTTCAATAAAAGTAAGAAGATAATTTTTTGCTTTTCCCTTTAAATAAACTCTATTATTAAGGTGTCTAAAAAAGGAATTTATAAGCAAAAGTCTAAATAGATTAACCCCTAAATACTTGAAATATTTTTTGTTTTCATATTTCCTTTGCAAATAAAAACTCTTAGGCATTCTAACATATTTAAACGTTTGAAAAAATAAAAACCCAACCAACATTAAGTCCCAAACTTGTAAAAAGTTGAAGAGAATAATTTCCCGACTAGTCATTGCTTCTGTTGAATACTTAAATAAGTAAAATGATATAGAAAAAACAATTGTGTATAGTAAGCAAAGAGCAATTATTTTTTGATACAAATTGAGTTTATAGAACATGGTTATTTTTTATTCATTCTTTGGTAAAAGTTTTCACGAATATTCATCCAAAATAGATTGTAATCTAGAGCATGGTAATTTCCTTTTAAAAATTTATTGTACAACCTAAAAAGAGGAAAATCCTCAATTTCTCCCCATAACAAGCCATTATCAACTTTTGCACTCAATATTTTTTCTTGCTTTAATTTATTGCCCCCTCTAATTAATTTATAATTATTAAATAAAATTCCTTTGTGCATATTGTAAAGACTTGCAGCTTCATTATTTCTCCAAGTTATAGGGTTTGTTGCCGAAACAAAATCACTCTCACTGTAGGAATAGGAGGTCCCATAAGGGAAGGAATTCCAAGATAAGTAACAGTTTAAATCTGTTGGAGATTCACAAATTGGGTACTCTTTAATAGTGAAATTTTCTATAAAAACATCCCCTACAAAATAACAAAGTTCAATTTTTTTTAAAATACTATGATCGAGTAAAATAAAGTCATTTAATAATTTTTGTAAATGGTGAGTTCCTTGGCTATGACCTGCCAAAACAATTCTATTCCCATTGTTGAAATTTTCGAGATAATATTTAAATGCATTTTCAATATCTTTGTAGGCAAAATCAAAAGCTTTTAGTCCATTTATATTATCCATATAACCATGAAAATGCATCTGCCTGTAGTAGGGAGAATATATGTTTGCCAAACCAGAAAAAACAGAAGCTTGATTTTTAAGTGCCAAATGATCAACCATTTTATTAGATTTTTTATTACTAAAATCTGCATTCCAATCTAGGCCATCAAAATATAAAGTTGGATAGACATAAAACACATCTACAGAGTCTAAACTTAGGGTGTCATTTAAAAGGTTTTTTGGTTTTAAACTCGAATAATCTCTTTTTTCAGGATGAGCAGCCCAATGGTCAATATTGCTGTAGTTAGGAGCTGGTTTTGGAACTTCTTGTTCAAAAGAAGTCAGCGGAATTTTGTTTGTGCAAGAACTTAAAACAAATAAAAAAACTGAAAAGAGTGTTGTTTTTTTCACGTCTACTAAGTTATTATTTTTATAATTTAACACTTGATTTTATTTCTCAATTTTAAATATGAACATTGGAATTAATGCAAGACATTTAATAAAAGGAAAATTAGAAGGTATCGGCTGGTATAGCTATGAAATCCTTAAAAGGTTGGTTTTGCTTATGCCAAAACATAACTTTTTCTTTTTTTACGACAGGAAAACTGATTTTTTGATTTCCGGAGATAATGTCGTTAACGTAATTTTAAGACCACCTGCTCGTCATCCAATTTTATTTAGAATTTGGTTTAATTATATTCTTCCTAAAAAGTTTGAAAAGTTTAAAATAGATCTTTTTTTCTCTCCTGATGGATTTGTTTCTTTAAATACAATTATTCCTCAAATTGGGGTATTACACGATTTAAATTTTGAGCATTACCCTGAAGATTTACCCAGAAATGTATTAAAGTATTATCAAAAATATATGCCTTTATTCGCTCACAAAGCAGAAAAAATAATTACTGTTTCCAATTTTTCAAAAAGAGATATAGTCGAAAATTATGGAATTAGTCCAAAAAAAATAAAAGTAATATTTAATGGAGCTAATGATACTTTTAGACCCTTAAATACTAACCAAAAGAAGGTTTTTGTTAAAGAGAATAATAACAACAGACCATTCTTTATATATGTAGGGTCTTTACATAAAAGAAAAAATATTGAGAGAATGCTTAGAGGATTTAAAAAGTTTAATTCTTTAAATAAAATGGATTTTATTATCGTAGGAACTGACATGTGGAAAAACCAATTAAACTTAGACGGGCTTTTAAAAAATGTGAAATTTTTAGGAAGGAAATCAGGTCCTCAATTAGCAAACTGGCTTGCATCAAGTTCTGCCTTAATATATGTTTCGTATTTCGAAGGCTTTGGACTTCCAGTTTTAGAAGGAATGATTTCAGGAGTTCCAGTAGTAACTAGTAATTTGACAAGTATACCAGAAGTTGGAGGAGATTCAGTGATTTATGTTGATCCATTTGATCAAGATAGTATTTCTATGGGGATGCATAAGGCAATGGAAAACAATCAAGTACTTATTGAAAAAGCATTTCTTCAATCTGAAAAATTTTCTTGGGATATTTCCGCATTGAAAGTTAAAGACCTGTTTTTAAGTCACAAGGATTAGAATTTTAGTTGAGATAGAAATTTTGGTCTACCATTTTTTCTTGAGATAGTAAAATCGTCATGAATTTAAATTTCTTTATGAGGAACTCATTTTTTTTCAACTCAGAAAACCCTATGAATTTTATTTTATCTTCATCTGAAAGATTTACCAAATTAACTAGGTTGTTAAGCGATACTAATTCATCGGATTTGGATTCTTTAGAATTATCTAGCAAATGGGTTAAATATTCCGAGGCATATTTTTCTAATTCTTCTGAGGGATTAAAAATACTTTTCTTGATTTTAGAAAGAGAACCAATAGGGTACAGCTTGTGTTCGTTTTTATTTTGAAAATGATGAATTTTAAAATTTGACTTACACTCTACTAAAACATCTAAATCTCCACTATCGTATTTTTTTAAAATCTGAACTACCTTTACCAAAGAACCTAATTCACTTAGAGTTGTTTTACCTTGATATGGAATCCCAAAGTAGTCTCCACTGCTTAGACATTCAGTAATTAACTGTAAATATCTAGGTTCAAAAATATGGAGAGTTGTCTGCTCACCAGGAAATAAAAATATTCTAAGAGGGAATAATCCATACTGATAATCACCTTTCTTCATCTTTTAGTTTTTATGTAAATTTCTTTTTAAAAACTCAAAGTCTTAGAGTCTTAAAAATATTCTATCCACATTGAATTATGAATTACTTAAGTAAACTTCACCTAATTAATGTGGTTTTGAAGTCAAAAATGATTTTAAAACATACTATAATATGTCTAATTTTTAATTAAATTTATCGAAAATTATACATTGGATATCAATAAATACATATTAATACTTAGCCTAATCATTGCAACGGCATTGTCTAACATTCTATTAGCTAATATTCCGAATTTTTCACCAGTTGCTTCTGTTGCATTATTTTCAGGGTTTTATTTATCTAATAAGAAGTTAGCTCTACTAATTCCTGTAGCATGTATGCTTATTTCTGACTATTTTATTGGATTTCATTCTTTAATGTGGGCCGTATACCTATCTTTTGCTTTTACAGTTGTTATGGGTGTAAAAATGAAGACTTCCAGTAGTGAAAAAGTAATTATTAATTCAGTATTATCTTCATTGGTTTTCTTTTTGATAACTAACTCTGCAGTTTGGTTAACAGGTAGTTTTTACCCAAGTGATTTAAGTGGTCTTGTTTTGTGTCTTACCATGGGGATTCCTTTTTTTAAATATACTTTATTGAGTAGTATAGTGTTTTCAACCATTCTCTTTGGAGGTTTCCAAATTTTAAATCAACTGATTAATAAATATTTAACTTTTTCAAAAAAGTCATAATTAGCTGACATTATAATGTTTAAACAAAAAATTTGTTTTTACATTTTTTGGTTTTCAAATTTTTATTTTTGATTCATGCTTAGAAGATTATTATTCTTTTTTTTCCTGATATTTATTTTTTCCTTTATTATATTTAATGTCTTTCAAAGGTTAGGGGAACAAAGCAAAGTTTTCCAAGAGCCTCAAAAGTACTTTCCTGAAAATCCCATACTTTTCGTGGAGGTTAAAGAGTTTTCAAAAACCTTACATCATTTCTTTGAAACCAGTATGATTTGGTCCAAATTTGAAGAGGTTTCTAAAAATAACCAATACGGAGATTTGATTAAAGAAATTAATTCATTGATTATAGACTCCAATTACAATGAAATATTTAATGAAGGATCAACCAATATTGCTTTTTATAATGAAAAGAGTAATATTTCTTGGATTATCGCTAAAAATTTTTCAGAAAAACAAGATAAAATTAATGATCTTGGTTCAAATTTCATTGAATCTTATTTCTTTGATATTTCATATCCTTTTTTAATTATTTCAAATTCCAAAAGCTTAATTGCTGAATTTAATACTAACTACAGATCTTCTGTAGAGATAGAGAACCACAATGATTTTTCTGAAAAAATGAGATTCTCTAGCGAAATGTCTAACATATCCTGTTTTATGAATGTAGATAATTTCAAAGTTTTTTTAGATTCTATTTCTGAAACATATAAAAGCCACGATTTTTTTTCTAAGCTACCCTCTAATGAGTGGTTTCAATTTGATATAAATTATTCACCTAATGATATAAAAATTGTAGGTATTACAGACTTAGATACTGCAATGTCACTTCCTATTCCTGCGTATTATGGATTTAAAGATTGGATTCCAGAAGATGTTGATTTTATTTCCAAAAACATATTTCATATCAAAACAGATTCTTTAAATCAGCATTTGCCATTTAAATCCTTAGAATTAAAATTTCAAGATTTAATACAGGCAAAAGAACATGAGATATTAATTCTTGAAAGTCAATCTGAGAACTTAGGATTTAATGAACTATCAAAATTATTTTTTTCTAAATCACCAAAGATTTCCAAATCAGAAAATAATTTTAGTGAAATAGATTCTAATTTATTAAAATTATATTTTCCCCATTTAACTTTTAAAAATAGATACGGATTTCAAATTGACCAATTTCTTTTAATTGCGAATTTGGAATCTAAAAAAGAACTTGATTACAAACTTTCACAAATTACCTTAGATGATTTTAGTCCTGTAATTTTTAGTGAAAATAAAAATTCTGAGTTTGATCAAGAACATTCCCATTTTTCTTTTAAATCACAACCAGAACTTTTAAAAAAAATTACACTTTCAGATAATGATTTTGACAATACTATCCATAATATCTTTAAATCTATTGGTGGAATAAGTTGGGGAATTAACAACTACAACAATAGAGCACATCATGGATTATCTCTCAAAAAGTTTTATCCTAAAAAAATAGATAAAAAAATTTTATGGAAAGTTAACATTCCAAATTTAATTTGGGGACCATATGCCTTAAATAACCATAGATCTGGCACTAAAGATATTCTTGTTCAAGATCAAGAAAATACTATTTACTTGATAAGCGCAGGAGGAAAAGTAAAATGGTATAAAAATCTTGAGGGTAAAATATTAGGAGGTGTTTCTCAAATTGATTCTTATCAAAATAATAAATTCCAAATGGTTTTTAATACTAAATTAAAACTTCATGTTGTTGATATTCTTGGCAACGAAATAGATGGTTTTCCAATAAAATTTAGTTTCAAGGCATCTAATCCAGTATCAATTTTTGATTACGATAATAATAAGGACTATAGATTTTTAATTGCAGGGGATGATTTTAAAATATACAATTATAATATTTTTGGCACGGAAGTTTCCGGATGGATTCAACCAGAACTAAACTCTAGCGTTGACAGACAATTAAAACACTTTGCAATTAATGGTTTAGATTATATTTTATCCATTCAAAATAGTGGAATTATTAAATTGTATAACCGAAGAGGTGGAGAACGATATAACGTTAAAAACAAAGTTTTTTTAAAATCTAACAGTAATTTCGAAATTATAAAATCTTTTGATGTTGATTCAACATTCATTGTTTTTGAAGACTCATTGCGAGGAGTTTCTAAATTAGTATTAGGAAGTTCTTGTAAAGAAATTTTCACTATTTCAGATAGTTTAAATTCAAATGAAAATTCCTGGAATATTTTCGCTAATAATAAATTTAACAAAGTAAATTATTGTCTAAAACAAAAAGAAAAACTTAAAATAATTGATCAAACTAATGTAGCTTTTGATTTCCAATTTTACTATCCTTATGATATTTTACATGGTAAAAAGTTTGATAATTTCTTGGCTATTTTAAATATAAACACCAACGAAATTCAATTAATTGATAGTAAATACAATATTAACCCCAATTTGTTTAGAGCTTCTAAAATGTCTTGTATTGGAAATATAAATAATGACAACTCCAAAGAACTTATTACAGTGGTGAATAATAATATTTTAATTTGTTATCAAATACCGTCGTTAAATTAGTTAATCAAAATTTATTCATTTGTTATACTGTTCTATATTTGTAGAAATTTTATACTATGGACTTTCAAAAAGATTTTCCCATTTTAAAAAGTACTGTTAATGGCAATCCATTAATATACTTTGACAATGCTGCTACTTCACAAAAACCAAATTGTGTAATTGATGCAGTAAGTTTATACTATAAAAGAATTAATTCCAATGTTCACAGAGGGGTTCATGAGTTAAGCCAAAAAGCAACCAGTGAGTATGAGGAAACTAGAAATGTCGTTAGAGATTTTATAGGTTCAAAAACTGCAGAACAAATTATTTTCACAAAGGGCACCACAGATGGTATAAATATTATTGCAAGTTCTTGGGCAGAAAATCAGTTGCATAAAGACGATGAGATATTAATTACTACTATGGAGCATCATAGTAATATTGTTCCTTGGCAGATGTTGTGCGAGAAGGTAGGTGCCAAACTTGTGGTATGTCCAATAAATACTGCAGGAGAAATAATAATGGATGAGTTTAAAAAATTAATAAGCGTAAGAACTAAACTCATCGCTGTAACTCATGTTTCGAATACCTTAGGAACGATAAACCCTGTTAAAGAAATAACCAATCTTGCCAAAGAAAATAATTGTAAAATTTTAATTGACGCAGCTCAATCCATTCCTCATTTTAAAGTGGATGTAGATAATTTAGATTGTGACTTTTTGGTCTTTAGTGGTCATAAGATTTTTGCCCCTACTGGAGTGGGAATTCTATACGTTAAGAAAGATAGATTTGATGAGATGAAGCCCTATCAAGGTGGTGGTGATATGATAAAAGAAGTTTCATTTGAGAAAACAACTTACAATACTTATCCTCATAAATTTGAAGCAGGCACCCCTAATATTGCAGGTGTAGTTGGGCTAAAGACAGCATTAAACTATGTAAATAGTATAGGAATAGAGAAGATTTCAGAAATTGAAGATGAATTGCTGAAATATGCCCAAGAATCTATTTCTAAAATTAACAATCTAAATATTTTTGGAAATGCTCAAAATAAAGCAAGTGTTATTTCATTTACAGTGGATAGAATTCACCCATTTGATATGGGCACTTTACTAGATCAATCAGGAATTGCTATTAGAACTGGACACCATTGTACTCAACCACTTATGAAGTTTTTTAATATTTCAGGGACTGCAAGAGCTAGTTTTGCTTTTTATAATAATAAAAGTGAAATAGATTTTTTTATAGATTCTTTAAAAAGTACTATAAAAATGCTTAGTTAGCTAAACATAAAATTTACAACTTATTACAGCAGTATCGTCTAGTATTTCTTGATCGCCTTTAAAATCATCTAGTCTTTCGAATATTTTTTGATCTAATTCGTTCATGGTTAAACTGAAATTATTTTCAACCACTTCAATTAGATTTTCTGTTTCAAAAGGCACTCCATTATTATTTTCTAACTCTACTAATCCGTCTGTATAGCATACAAGAACAGTATCTTGCTGAAATTTAATTTTATTAATTTCAATTTTTGGGATTTCATCTAACATTCCAAGACCAATGCATCCTTTATTTAAAAAAGTAGTTTTTGTTTTATTAATTAGCAATGGATAATTATGACCAGCATTAATATATTGAAGTGTTTTGTTCTTTTTATTGTAATGACCTGCAAAAAATGTAATAAATTTCTCTCCTTTAGCCGCGTTATTTACATCTTGATTTAAATCCTCAATAAGTGTTTTTAGGGTAATATTTTTATAATTATACTTAATATTTGCATGAAGTTTTGCTTGAAAATGACTCATTAGTAATGCGGCAGACATTCCTTTTCCTGAAACATCTGCTATACATAGAAAACATTCATTTTCGTTAAGAAATATAAAGTCATAATAATCTCCTCCAACCAAATGTTTAGATTCATACCTCGCTGCAACATCTAATGAATCGTCACTTGGGAGGTTTATGGGAAAAAGTAATTTTTGCATTTCTGCAGCAAGTTCCATCTCTTTCTTATTTACTTCTTGTTCGAGAAGTTCTTTGGAATATCTTTTATTTTCAATAGCCACAACTATAATACTCGCTAGGGTTTGGATAAATGGCATGTGCTTAATTCCAGGACTTATTGCAATAATATCGTCTTCTAAATCTCCAACTAATAAATAAGCAAGGGCTATTTTTTTATGAAAAATAGGAATAACAATATCAAATGAATTTAATGTTTTAATAGACGAAGATTCTATCACTGTAATGTCTTTAATGTGCGTGAGCTCTTTTTCTACATTTATCTTTTTATTGAGCCTCTTGCCTCCAAAGTGAAGAATGCAATTCCACTTTTCACTATCATTAGCATATAGAATCAGTTTACTAATTCCCAATTGTTCTCTTAGAATGTATTCAAAAATCTTTAAAATGCCATCGATTGATAAATTATTATTTATCGCTTTTGTTATCTCTAAAAGAGAGTTTAATTTAAATTCATTTAACTCTAATTTTTTATAATATTTTTTTGGCAGCTCCTCTCTCATTATTTGGCTTGTAAATTCAATTTTCTCAGAATTAAAACTCAAAATTCCATTAAATTTACCAAACTTATAACTATCATCTCAAATATTGAGGTGTATTTATTAAGTTCAAATTGTGAGAAGTAAATAAAAGTAGTTACATTTGCGACCCTTAAATAGGTAAACAAATTAAATTATTAATTTATGTACGCGATTGTAGAAATAGCAGGGCAACAATTTAAAGTTGAAAAAGACCAAAAGTATTTCGTCCATCAATTAGAAGGAAAACCAGGATCAAAAGTTACTTTTGAAAATGTTCTTTTACTAGATGATAAAGGCAAAATATCTGTAGGCGCCCCAGCTGTAAACGGTGTTCAAGTTACTGCAAAAATTGAACAACATCTTTTAGGAGATAAAGTTATAGTTTTCAAGAAGAAAAGAAGAAAAGGTTACAAAGTTAAAAATGGTCATAGACAAAGATTAACTGAAATAACAGTCCAAGAAATAGGAAAAAAATTAGCTCCCAACTTTGAGTCCAAAACAGAAACCAAAAAAGCTGATCCAAAAAAGACAGCTCCTAAGTCTGAGGCCAAAGTAGAAACTAAAAAAGCAGCTCCTAAGTCTGCGTCCAAAGTAGAAACCAAAAAGCCAGCTCCTAAAAAAGTAGCAGCTAAGTCTAAACCAGCTGTGGCTTCTAAATCAAAAAAAGAAAGTTAATTTTTTAATACATTCATTATGGCACATAAAAAAGGGGCTGGAAGCTCAAATAACGGAAGAGAATCAGAATCAAAACGACTTGGTGTTAAGATTTTTGGTGGTCAACTAGCAATCGCTGGAAATATCATTGTTAGACAAAGAGGTACTAAACATAACCCAGGCGAAAATGTTGGAATCGGTAAAGACCATACATTATTTGCTCTTAAAGATGGTATTGTAGAGTTCAAAAAAAAAGCTAAAAATAAATCTTATGTTTCGGTTTCTCAGTTAGATAATTGAGTGTTTAGTCACTAATTAAATTATTTAAAAGCGCTTTTCTGGCGCTTTTTTTATACCTTTTTTATTCGTCTATAAATTTTGATATTTTTACTCTAAATAATTGTTTACAATGTTGCAGATCCAAAAAATCCGATCCGATAAAGATTCTATTATAAAAAATATTTTAGAAGTAAGAAAAGTAAATGTTACCGATCAGATTAATGAAGTTTATAATCTTGACCTTAAAAAAAGAGATACCCAAAGGCATCTAGATGAAATGTCTGCTAATATGAATGTTTTATCTTCTCAAATCGGAGAACAATTTAAAAAAGGAGCTATTGAAAAAGCTAATATTTTAAAAAAAGAAACTACGATTTTAAAGGAAAATATAAAAAAACTCAAACAAATTTTTGAAGAGTTTGATCAATCAATTCTTGAATTACTCTATCAAATACCTAACACTCCAAATGAATTAGTTCCATCAGGAAAATCTGAAAACGATAATGAAATAATTTTCTCTACAGAAATAGTTGGTTTAAAAAATGAAAATCTTCTACCTCACTGGGAATTATGTAAAAAGTATGATTTGATTGATTTTGAGCTAGGCGTAAAAGTAACTGGTGCTGGATTTCCAATATATAAGGGTAAAGGGGCTATTTTGCAAAGAGCACTAATACAATTTTTTTTAAATGAAGGCAATAAGAATGGCTATCAAGAACTCTCAGTCCCTCATCTTGTCAACGAATCATCAGGTTATGGAACAGGACAGCTTCCAGATAAAGAAGGCATGATGTACCATTCCACAATAGATGATTTGTACTTAATCCCTACTGCCGAAGTACCCATTACCAATATTTATAGAGATGTAATTATAGAAGAAAAAGATTTACCTATCAAACATGTAGGGTACACACCGTGCTTTAGACGGGAAGCTGGCTCTTATGGTAAAGATGTCAGAGGTTTAAATAGATTGCACCAATTTGATAAAGTGGAGATAGTTCAAATAACAAAACCCTCAAAAAGTTACCAAACTTTAGACCATATGGTTACCTATGTAGAAAGTCTAATAAAGAAATTAGACTTACCTTATAGAAAACTAAGACTTTGTGGAGGAGATTTAGGATTCACCTCTGCTTTGACTTATGACTTAGAAACCTATTCAATTGGTCAAGATAAATGGCTCGAAGTTAGCTCAATTTCTAATTTTGAAACCTTTCAATCAAATAGATTAAAATTGCGTTATAGAACTCAAGATAAATCCATTGATTTGGCCCATACACTAAATGGCAGCGCATTAGCACTTCCAAGAATCATGGCGTCTTTACTAGAAATAAATCAGAACGAAGATGGTATTAATATTCCAGAAGTCTTAAGGCCTTATACTGGATTTGATTCTATATAATTTAAATGAAGTATCTTAAATTAATTATTGTTTTTTTTGTATTGGTTGGTTGTTCTAACAAGGGAGAAAAACAGGCCAATGCACTACTTTCAAAATCATTTTTTCTGGAGAAAAGTATCAATGAAGTAAATACTATTGATGTGCAAAATGTATTTTCAAAATACCAAGAAAATATTGAATTGGTTAAGAAATGTGTTAATACTATTGAAAATGAGTTTGCTAGGAGAATGAATAATTATAAAGGTCTTAAAAAAGCTTGTCCTAATTTTTTGACTAGTTATGATTTGACAAAAAGAAACTTAGAGACTGAAATAAGTCAACTAAAGATGTTAAAATTAGATCTTTCAAATAAATTGGTTCCTACAGATTCAATACCATACTATTTAGAAATGGAAGAAAAAAATCTCCAAAAAATTTCTGATGATCTACTAGACATTCTTAACTTATATGAATTTGTTATATCTACAAGCGATACTTTGTATTTGCCAATAAAGGATTTTGCAGAAAAAGAATGTTCAAAAAATGAGATTTAAATACCTTTTTATAGTATTATTTTCAACAGTATCTGCATCAAGTTTTTTCTCACAGGTTTCTACTATCGATTTTCAATTAGCTAAAAAATATTACTTAGATAGTGATTATGAAAAAGCAGTACTTTATTATGAGAAAATATTTAAAGAATCAAAATACAGACTTAAGATTTATGAAAATTACAAATCGGCTTTTGTAGAACTCAGTAAATTTAAAGAGGCTGAAAAATTAAGTAAACATTTAATCAAAGAAAATCCAAAAAAGTTAAAATTTTTAGTTGATTTAGGATTTATTTACGGTCTAGTGGATAGAAGTGATAAGAAGAATCAAGTTTTTGATAAAGCCATAGAGCAGATAAATAAAGAGACTTCATTTGACAATGCATTTGAACTAGGACTAGCGTTTGAGAAAATAGGAAATTTAGAAAAAGCACTAGAAGTATATTTAAATTTCGAATCTAAAAATCTCCAAAACTCTTTTGGATTTCACTCTAAAATTGCACTTATTTATAATAAGACGGGACAAACTAATAAAATGATTAATACTTTTTTTGAGATGTTAGATTTCAATAATAAGTTTCTTAATAACGTACAGAATGGATTAGTAAATAGTATTGATTTTCAAAACAATCTAAAAGAAAAAGAGATACTTAGACAATCCATCATTCAAAAAATTCAAGCAAATCCGAAAAGAATAGTATTTATCGAACTATTAGCTTGGTTTTACATGCTAAATAATGATTATGAAAATGCTTACACTCAAATTAAAGCATTGGATAAAAAATTAAATAAAAACGGCTCAAAATTACTTGAACTAGGTAATACAGCACTTAATAATCAAGATTTTAATGTTGCTACTAAATGCTTTGAAGATGTTATTCTAAAAAGTAATTCGTTGGAATTAAAGTTTGAAGCAAAGAATAAAAAACTCTTTGCTTTGAAAAGTAAGATTCTTTATGGTAATCAAATTGTTCAAGAAGAATTAGAATTGCTAAAGACTAATTACCTTTTAATATTATCTCAGCTAAATAACTCTAATAATGTTTACAATAATAGTTTAAGAAAGTACAATTTACTTTTAGACCTTTCTGAATTAGAGGCTTTTTATTTAAGTGATATTAGTTCTGCAAAACAACATTTAAATGATGCAATACTTATACCAAGACTGAGGGAAGAACAAAAAGCAAATGCAAAATTAAAACTAGCTGATATTCTTGTTTTAGAGGATAATATTTGGGAAGCATCATTAATGTATCTTCAGATTGAAAAAAAGTTCAAGGACGATCAATTAGGACATTTAGCTAAATTTAAAAATGCCCAAGTATATTATTTTTCTGGTGAATATGATTGGTGCCAAGCGCAACTTAAAGTTTTAAAAGCATCTACTTCCAAACTAATAGCCAATGATGCCTTAGAGCTTTCTGTATTAATTTCAGATAATTACAATATGGACACTTCTGAAGTTGCTATGAAATTATTTTCGTATGCAGATATGCTTTCCTTTCAACAACAATTTTCAAAAGCAAATACTTTATATGATTCTATCCTAAAAAATTTCAAAAACCATTCTTTAAATGATGAAATTATTTTCAGAAAAGCAAAAATTGATTTGAAGCAACATAATTATCAAAAAGCTATAGAGAACTTCAAATTGCTTGTTGACAACTATCCAAATTCTATTTTACTAGACAATTCTTTATTTTTAATAGCTTCTATTTATCAAGAGAAAATCAAAGATTCGGACCAAGCAAAAAAATATTTTAAGACTATTCTTTTTGAGCATAAGGGGAGTTTATATGCTGCAGAGTCTAGAAAGAGATTTAGAAAACTAGCAGGAAATACTAATGAGAAAATAGAAAAAGATTCAGGATGATTTTATATAATATTACCGTTAATATCGACCACGATATTCACCAAGAGTGGCTTGTTTGGATGAAGGATATTCATATTCCTGATGTTTTGTCTACCGGTTTATTTATAGAGAATAAAATCGCTAAAATTCATGCTGAAGAAGACGGAGGGCTTTCTTATAGTATCCAATATTTATTAAAATCTTGGGAAGATTATAATTTATATCAATCAAAATTTGCACCCAATCTCCAGAAAAAATACCTCAATAAGTATGTCAATAAAAGTGTTTCTTTCAGAACAGTTTTAGAAATCATTCATGTAGCCCAGCCCTAAAATTCATGGATTTTAATAATTCTCCATTACAGAATTTGGATCTTTCTTACTACGGTATTAAAAATAAAGTTTATGTAAAAAGGGATGATTTAATACATCCTATTATTTCTGGAAATAAATGGAGAAAATTAAAATACAACCTAGAATATTTTAATTCTATTTATAAAAAAGGAATTGTTTCTGTAGGAGGTGCTTATTCCTCTCATATTTTAGCTCTTTCATACTTATGTAAGGTTAATTCTATAAAATGTGTTCTTCTTGTTAGGGGAGACCAACCTAATCCCTTGAATGATATTTTAAAGAAATGTCTTTCTTACGGCGCAATTATTGAATATATAGTCAGAAAAGATTATAAAAACCCAAAATGGATTAAAAAATATGTAGAAGTAAATCACAATGATCTTTTTTTTATCCCCGAAGGGGGGTCTAATTCTTACGGTATTAAAGGTTGTCAAAATATTGTGAAAGAAATTGAAAATGATTTTGATTATATTTTTTGTGAAGTAGGTACGGGAGCAACTTTTTCTGGAATAGTCTCTTCATTAAATAAATCTCAATCTTGTTTTGGTGTAGTTGTGCTTAAAGGAGCTACTACAATAGGAGAAAATATTTCTAAAAATTTTGAATTTGAATTAAAAAAGCCCTTTACAAAAAATGGGATTTTAAATCATGATTATCATCTTGGTGGTTATGCAAAATACAATGAAAATCTAATACTATTCATGAGAGAATTTTACAAAATCACAAGTCTTAAGACAGATCCAATTTATTCTGGAAAGATGTTTTATGGATTAGTAGATCAACTGAAAAATAATAAGAAATTGGAGAATAAAAAAATAATTGCTTTACACTCTGGTGGATTATCTGGAATAGAAGGATTTGAAAAAAGATATAAATTAAAAATATTTAATTAGCCATTTCACTCATGAACTTAATTTTCATTAGTCTAAGTTCATCTTCGCTATAATCACCATCAAATTCTTCATAAGCCTCGCTAATATCATCAGATTCAGCATCTTCTAAAAAGTAATCGTAAATTTCTTTTTGAGCATCTTCGTCAATTATATTATTGAGGTAATAATCGATATTAATTTTAGTTCCAGATGAAACAATATTTTCAATTTCTAAAATAAGCTCTTCAATTTTTTTATTTTGACTTTTAGCAATGTCTTCTAAAGGAAGTTTCCGGTCAATATTTGTTATAATATTTACTTTTTTACCACTTTTATTTACAATACTTTTCATAATAAAGTCTTGAATTCTCTCGATATTATTTTCTTCTACATATTTTTTGATAAGTTCTGTAAAAGGGGAACCATATCTCTGGGCTTTACCAACTCCTACGCCACTTATTTTCTGAAGCTCCTCAATATTTATTGGATATTGCATAGTCATTTCTTCCATAGATGGGTCTTGGAAAATCACAAATGGAGGTATGCTTTTTTTAAGCGCAATACTTTTTCTAAGGTCCTTAAGCATTTTAAAGAGTTTTTCATCTAAAGCTCCTCCTCCTGCTCTTTGATTTAGAATTATGTCTTTATCATCTGTGTCGCTAAAGTCATGTTCTTTAATAAGATCAATCTCTTTAGGATTATTTATAAAATCTTTTCCTTTCTCGGTTAATATTAATGTTCCATAAGACTCAATTTCTTTTTTTATAAATCCAAGAACTACAATTTGTCTAAAAACAGCATGCCAGAAATGCTCATCTTCTTCGGATCCGCTATTAAAGAAGGTAGATTCATTGCCTTTGTAGGTTTTAATTTCTGCATTATTATTACCCACTAAAATATTTGTAAAGTATTTTACCTTATGTTTTCCATTTACTGATTTCACACAATCTAGAGCTAGTTTAACATATTGTTTTCCCTTAATTTTTTCTTTTGGATTTTGAGAGTTATCGCACATGCTAGCACCTGGACCATTGATGTCGTCAAAATCTTCACCGAAGTAGTGTAGAAGAAATTTTCTTCGATTTATGCTTGTCTCTGAATAAGCTACTACTTCTTGTAGCAGTTGATTACCAATCTCTTGTTCCGCCAATGGTTTTCCATGTAAAAATTTTTCTAGTTTCTCAATGTCTTTATAACTGTAGAAAGCTAGACAATGCCCCTCTCCTCCATCTCTGCCAGCTCTTCCAGTTTCTTGATAATAACTTTCTAATGATTTAGGAATGTCGTGATGAATAACAAATCTAACATCCGGTTTGTCGATTCCCATACCAAATGCAATAGTAGCAACAATTATATCGCACTCTTCCATCAAAAACATATCTTGGTGTTTCGCTCTTGTTCTTGGGTCAAGTCCAGCATGATATGGCAATGCAGATATTGAGTTTACTTGTAATAGTTGAGCAATTTCCTCTACTTTTTTCCTGCTTAAACAGTAAATTATTCCTGATTTTCCTAATCTATTTTTAATAAACCTAATAATTTCTTTTTGAACATTTTTCTTAGGTTTCACTTCATAGAATAAGTTGTCCCTGTTAAAAGATGCTTTGAATATAGTAGCATCTGTCATCTCTAAGTTCTTTTGAATATCATTTTGGACTTTTGGAGTAGCTGTGGCTGTAAGAGCAATAATTGGAACATCTTTTATTGACTTTATAATTGGTTTTAGTCTACGGTACTCAGGTCTGAAATCATGGCCCCATTCAGAAATACAATGTGCTTCATCAATGGCAAAAAAAGAGATAGTTATTTTTTTTAAAAAGTCAATATTTTCTTTTTTAGTTAAGGACTCCGGGGCAACATATAAAAGTTTAGTTGTACCAGAAATTACATCATTTTTAACTTTGGTTATTTCTCCTTTGTTTAAAGAGGAGTTTAAAAAATGTGCAATACCATCATTATCGCTAACTTGTCTAATAGCATCTACTTGGTTTTTCATCAATGCAATTAAAGGGGAAACAACTATAGCAATACCCTCACATATCAATGCAGGAAGCTGATAACAAAGAGACTTTCCGCCACCGGTAGGCATTATAACAAAAGTATTTTTACCAGAAAGCAGACTGGATATAACCTCTTCTTGCTCTCCTTTAAAAGAATCAAACCCAAAGTGTTTTAATAAAGATGCTTTTAAATCGGTTTTAACAATATTCATTTTACTAATTCTTAATATTCTAATATAATGAATTTAAACCTATTAAATGACTAACTTTATTTACTTATTTGCTCGAGAGCAATATAAGCCATTAAGCCAGATGAGATAGAAAATGCTTTTTCATCAATATCAAATGTAGAAGTATGTAATCTTTTACTAATTTCCCCATCTCCAGTTCCTATTCTATAGAAGCAGGAAGGAGAGGATTGACTGATATATGCAAAATCTTCAGATGTCATTCTTAAATCAAGGTTTATTACATTTTCTTCACCTAGATATTTTTCTGCTGCAATAATAGCAGTTTTTGTTATTTGTTCATTATTGACTAAAAAAGGATAACCAACTTTTATATCAAAATCACACGAACCACCAGCACTTTCACAAATTGCATTTGCAATCTTTTTCATTTTTTCATGTGCTATAAACCTCCATTTTTCGTCAAATGTTCTAAAAGTCCCTTTTATTTGAACATTATCAGGAATAATATTAGTTTCTCCTTGTGCATTTACATATCCGAAGGACAATACAGATGGATTATTTGGTTTATTATTCCTACTTACTATTTGTTGAAGATTTATAATAATTTGAGATGTCATTAGTACAGGATCATTTAAAAGATGGGGAAGTGCAGCATGTCCACCTTTTCCTTTTACAGTAATATAAATTTCATCTGCTGAAGCCATGTATAACCCGGATCTAAATCCTACTTTACCAACATTTAAATCTGGATATACATGTTGTGCAATACAAGCTTGTGGTTTGTTATTTAAAAGACCGTCTTCTATCATTAATTTAGCACCTCCAGGAAGTTTTTCCTCTCCGGGTTGAAAAACAAATTTTATCGTCCCATTGAAATCTTCTTTTAACTCATTCAATATTAAAGCAGTTCCAATTAACGATGCACTATGGAAATCGTGTCCACAAGCATGCATAATACCTTTATTTTTAGACTTATAATCGACATTATTATCCTCTGTAATTGGTAATGCATCCATGTCTGCTCGCAATAATATTTCTTTTGTATTAGGATTTTTCCCTTTGATGGTAGCTATTATCCCAGTTTCAACATGCCCTATGGTAAATGAAATATTGTGTTTTTTTAGTACAGATTGAATGAATTTAGAAGTTTTGTATTCTTTGAAAGAAAGCTCTGGATGTGCATGAAGATGTTTTCGGATATTAATAGATTCTGATACATGTTTTTTTGCAATATTTCTTACTTTTTCTATCATTTCATGTAATGCTGAAATCCATTAATAATCATATTTATAGAGGCATAAAGCATGAAAACTCCAAAAATTAATTGTACTATATGGACTGGAGTATTAAAAGTTAATTTTGAACCTATCCACCCTCCAATAATGAAGAAAATCGCCATAATTAGAGAATAATAGAGTAGTAAATTTTTATAGTCTATGTTTTGAATAACCATATTAAATGTGCCAGTTTGATAATAATTATAAAAAGCCAATACTCCTATTGGCGGCAACATTAATGCAAGCGAAACACCTTGAGCTTGATATTGATCTAGTTTTAGAAAATATATTAAAGCAGGGATTATTATAATACCTCCACCAATTCCAATGTACCCACTTGCAATTCCAGCTGCAAGACCAATTAGTGATAAAGTAATAAACGTTGTTAAATCCATTTTTTCAAAAATCTAGAGATAAAGATAGTTGTTTTGTTGATGGCATTAGAATTTTATCATCAATACCATATCCCCAATCTAATCTTACGTAATAGCCAAAAATTCTTGATCTTAGACCAAAACCATAGCTGTAAATTATTGGTTCTTTTTGACTTTTAATATTTATGGTGTAATTGTGTCCATTTATTATAGAGCTATTAAATGAATTCTCTATTGAATAAGGTGTTTTACCAGTCCATGCAGATCCAATATCTCCAAACCCAATTATCATGAAATTTTCTAAAAAGTCAGAACTCAAAGGTTTTTTTGAAAAATAACTAAATAGTGGAATCCTTATTTCATTACTTATTGCTATAAATGAATTTCCATTTCTAGCGTTTTGGTAAAATCCTCTCAAGGGAGAAGCAATAGTTTGGAATTGAAAATTCATGTTAGGATTTGGAAGTATAGTTGGATCAAAATTAGCCCAAAGATATCCATCAACTCCACCTAAGTAATATAAAAGTCTTTGAGAACCTAAAGATGTACTTGCTGCTATTCTTGATGCAAAAACAATATTTCTGTGGATTTTTTGATAGTTTCTTAGGTCAAATCCTAAAACAAAAAAATCTGTATTAGGATTTAATAATTCATTGTAACCTTCCACCCAAGTTTTGAATTTAAAACCATTATTAATATTTAAGGAGATTGGTCTTGTTATATCAAATACATATTCTAGAAGACCTCCAAAAAGTATAAAATTATCATTTGGAGTTTTTAAGGTTATTGGAGAATTACTTAACGTAGTTACTTTGTCATATCTCAAATTAGTTGTTAGCCGTAGACTACTTACCTCGTTAAAAGGAAAAGAAAACTGATGTTTCAAATCGTTAACAACAGTTTTTTTTATGATGTCGTCGCTAAATATATCTTCAAAGGATTGTCTAGACACTTGTGTTCTTTGGTCAATTCTGTTTTTTAAGTTTTCATAAATGGCAATTAAACCAATGTTATTTAGCTGAATAGGGCCTTTTAAGCCACCACTTATCTTATAATCTTCGAACACATCTTTTGCTTGAATTAATGTAAACCCATCAAAACCTGCATTTTTAAATCCTGAACTACTATATCTTTGATAAGCTTGATTATTGAATGTTGGATTTAATTGCATTATAAATTCACCAACAGTAAAATTTAAATTGTAAATTTTTTGACTAGGCAACTTTATATTACGTTCTTTTACAATTTCAGATTCTTTGAAATCTTGAGATTCTAAAAGTTGTTTTTTTTCATCTTCAAAAATGTAATTATAGACATCAATTTTTTCTTTTTCTTTTAAAGCTGCAGTATTGTCATTTGAATTTACTCTTTTGATATTAATACTTTTGAAATAAGTATTTGAAGACTTATTTTCAAACATGGTACAGTTTTTTTTATCATCTAAGTAAAACTCGTAATGGTTATTTTTGCGATACAATAAACTATAAAGAGATGCTTTAGAACTAAAATCAATTTCTAAAGAATTCCTGCTAAAGTTAGATAATTGGTTAGTACTGCTTATGTACCGATAATGTATCATGGTGTCAATATGACTTATAGTACTGTCTATTATTGTTTGAAAATGATTGAATGTCCCATTTTCATCGCTTAAAAAATTATAATTTTTTTTGGTAATTGGTTGAGGTTGTATTTCGTTACAATCTTCTGTATTTGTTAGTTGAGTAATTTTTTTACTAACACTACTTATTTTAAATAAATCTAAATTATTTTTAAATAAATTGGAGTTGATGTCATTGAAAGGCCTATTAGAACTAAATATTATTTGATTGGATCTTGGTATATATTTGGCATCTAAATCATCAAAAATATCATTGGTTAAATGAATATAGCTATTCCCTAAAATAGTATATTCAAAGATGTCAGAATAGCTGTCTTTAACAGCAGACAATACCATTTTTGTTCCTTTTTTATTATAAGAAGAACTCAATATTTTCTCTAATCCCAATAAATATTTTATATTCTTTTTTTTATTTAAAACATCGTAAATATTTAAAGTGATTCCTCCTTTTTTCTCTTCAAATATTGCCAAAACTTTATCACTAGGGTGCCAGTCTAAAATAGGATAAGATAAGTCTGGAATTCTATTGAGTTTATAATCTCCTTTAATTATAGTTTGTATTTTATTTGATTTAACATCAAATATTTTGACTTTATACTGTCCAAGATAATGTTCTGAAAAAGCAATTTTTGAACCATTAGAATTAATTCTTAATTGTCTTACAATTCTATTTTTTTTAGCTTTTATATTCAATTTATTTTCATTTGGTGCAATACAATTAACCACATCATTTGAATACTGAATTTTAAAATGGTCAGAAAAATCTTTTTGAATCATATCGGAAGAAACTCCAAGGACATAAATAAAACCACTTTCTACACTTTTGCTAACCTTCATCATATACATTAAATTTGGGATCATATTTTTCCCAAAAACTATGTCTATATATCTCCAAAGTCCGTGCCCGTATAGTCTAGATTCAAGATCGTTTAGCGATTGAAAATTTTTAGATTTTCCACTTAGAATTAAGTCTTTTAGTTCAGAATCTAATTTCGAGTTCCAATCTTGAGAAAAATAGTCAATTAAGCCTTCTTTAAACCAAGAAGGGAGATTTATAAATGTGGTGTTTTTAACAGTCTGCTTCCAATCAGTACCATAAAGTATTTTATTAACTAATATTTCTGCAACTCCACGCTTAATTTGATTTTTAAAATCTACATGATTTCCATTAAAGTATAAAAATATTTTTTGACCTTCAATATTAGAAGTTCCTCCAATATTGGAAGAAATCTCATTATTTAGACCTATGTTACTCTGCCTGAATTTACTTTGACTGTTGTAAATTATAAGATGAATTTTTTCCTCAATGGAAAAGTCTATAAATTCTTCTAATTTTTTTTGATATTCGTAGGCTGTCTTTGCAGCAAATTTTGCATGTTCTCTTCCTCCTTCAGAGAAATATACTTTTGATCTTTCAAACTCAAAAGATTGCCAAAAAAATGAGTTGTACTGAACTCTATTTTGACCGAATGGAATATTAGACCCCGAATAATACTGTGAAAAAACAGAATAATTACTAATTATTATTAATATGAATAAAAACTTTCTCAATTTTTTCTACTTCAAATATAGCTAATTTCGTGCCATAGTTTAATTTTGATTTTAAAACTTAAAAATGCTTAAAGTAAAAAAATTTACATTCAATTCCTTTTCAGAAAACACCTATGTTGTATCTGACGAATTAAAAAACTCTTTAATCATTGATCCTGGATGTTATTATAAAGCAGAACAAGATGAATTAGATAGATATATTTTAAATAATAATTTAAATTTAAAATCTATTTTGCACACACACAGTCATCTGGACCATATGTTTGGAACAGCTTATCTATCAGAAAAATACGATTTAGATTTATGGATAAGTAAAGATGATTTTGTAACCTATCAATCCTATGAAAAAGTGTGTGAGGTTTATGATATTACTATTACTTTTAATCCTATCCCCTCACCAAAATTCTTTGACTTAAATAATTTTTTTTCTATTGAAGGAATAAAGTTTGAAATATTATTTGTCCCAGGACATTCACCAGGTCATGTTGCATTTTATAATAAAGAAAATAAGTTCTTAATTAATGGTGACTGTTTGTTCGAAAATAGTATTGGCAGAACAGATCTCCCAGGAGGAAATCATCAACAGCTTATAAGCTCTATTAAAAATAAAATTTTTCAGTTACCTGATGAAACTATAGTTTATTGCGGACACGGTAATGAAACAACAATTAAAGCGGAGAAAAGTTCTAATCCTTTTCTCCGTTAATAAAAAATCTAAAACTATTTAATTATCAATTTTTTAGTTTTAACATATCCATTTTGATTTGCTTTTACGATGTAAACACCTCTACTAATATTTTCGATATTAATATTTTGATTTTTATTTGAGTAGGTGTTTTTATAAATTATTTTTCCGTTCAGATCTAATATTTCAATTTCTGTTTTAGCAGATAAATTTGTCATTTGAATTTCAAAAGAACCATTATTTGGGTTTGGATATATTTTAAAATCTTTAAAAACTTGATTTTCAATCCCTAGACAAGCGTCTACATATACTACGGCTTCTTGCATTTCACTATAACAACTTATGGTGGAAATATCCCAATTATAGAAAAAATAGTAAAAGTCTGTAGAACCATTCGATCCTTGAGTGATGGATGCTACATTACCATAATCGTATGGGTAGGAAGCATTGGTTGTATTTCTAAATAGAGATAATGTACCTGGACTAATAGCAGAAATATACATTCCATACCCAATTCCAGATGGTATATTAACACCAATTGGCACTTTGTGTCCACTAATTGTATTTACAGGTGAAGTTATGGTGTAAGTTCCATTAAAAATTGTACTACCTAAAATACTTTGAATAATAATACCTACAGTTCCAGTATCATTAGGATATATTGTAACAGAGTCAATAGTTAGGTCACTATATACATCAAACATAAGTCCTTCCGTAAAGAAATTATAATACCCCCCATCGCTAGAATTATAAGTAGCTCCCATATTGCCAGGGGCTAGTTCCTTGTAAGCGACAAATAAGCTGGTTGAAGTGTTTATAGTATCAGTTTGCATTGTATCTCCAGTCCCAATAAAATTATCATTACTATCAAACCAGTCAAAATTTGCACCTGCAGGACCAGAGGCTGTAAGAGTTGCAATTTGGCCATTTGGATTAAGCACGTCTACACATATAGTATCGTCGGTCACTGTTGGAGCTAATGGGGTATAGTAGTTTTGAACTTCGATGGTAGATTCATATGCATCGTTTGCAGTATTGTCATCATTTGGAAGGTTAGTAGTAAAGTCAAAACTGTATGTTCCATCTTGGGTCAAATCAACTGGTAGAGTAAACATGTATAGTAAAGAATCTCCAGGTTGTAAGGTGTCAAAGACGGTTTCCACAAAAGGAGTTCCATTAAGAGTATACTGAATAGTAAACCCAGATTGAGGTAAGTAACCAAAGTTAAAAATAGTAGCTGTAACTACAGAGCTTTCCACTTCACATCCGGTCAGTGCAGTAGGCAAACTTGCCACTACAACACCAACATCATTTTGGGGACCTTCTTTTACTGTCAAATCATCAACTAAAATATCATTATAATAATCATTTGTAGAACCACCTGATTCTCCTCTAAACCTTAAGTAGATAACACCTGACACATCAAATCCTAATATAGAGAAAGTATAAGTAGACCAAGCTTGGTTATTATTGTCTTGTAAGGAATCTATTGTAAACCAATTTGTTCCGTTAAAGACCTCAACAAATAAAATATTTGAGGGACTTGGATTTGTTGTATAATAACAAAAATAGTCAAATTCAATCTGAGGACTTATTAATGAAGACACATCAACAGGAGCAACTTCCATAACAGTTCCTTCATCAGTACCTGAAAAATCTATCCAAGCAAATGACCCTGCAGGTCTACCATTGTTAGCAGCAGAATAACCTGGAGTGCCGGTGAATAGCCATCCATCTCCAGAAATTGCACTTTGAGACCAACAAACTGGTAAACTTCCTTGACTAAAGTCTTGAGTATATGGGGCTATAAATGCTGTACAATTGGTAGTAAAACTAATTGGCCCAGTAATAAAACTTGAATCACCAGCAGTACAAATAGATTGAACATAAAAGTCATATGTTGTTGCAGAAGATAAACCACTTAAGATTACTGTGTCGTTATTTACAGCTGTTAAATGACTAGTGTCTGGACTTACTCCACTAGGTGTAAGGTAAACATTCCAAAGGGAATCGGTAATAAAAGATGTCCAAGATATTGTAATACTGTCTGTTCCAGTGTTTACAATATTTAGATATTGAGGTTGAGGGCAACTAGGTATAGGAACTATTTCGAAATTATCAAACATTACATCGTTATCTTCAAGATCATCTACTGTACCTTCTGTTGCCCAAACAGCAAATTGAACAATCCCAGTATCATTTGGAAGCGCAATAATTTCATGGTTTCCACCCGGACTTGTATTGTAATTATTATTAAAATTAGTTAATCCATTCCATGAACCACCACCATCTCTTGAAATAAGAACCTCCACTCTGTCATCTGAACCCAGGGTTCCAGGACTACTAGTAGGCCAATCAAAAACTCCAAAATCAAATTCTAATTGGAAAGGCCCTCCACTGCTAAAATCGTATTGAGGAGAAAGCACCCATTCATTTTTACCTAGAGTATATAAATTAATTTTTACAGCTCCAGTAGTACCAATATTTCCAAAACCGTCTGTTAACCACGAACTTGTTCCTAATCCGGTAGGTCCTGTCGATGGATCTCCATCGCCTGCTTGATTCCAACACGCATTTGGTGGAAATCCAGCAGTAAAGTCTTCTAATGATGGAGCAACAATAGCAGAACATGGTGTTGAGAAGGTGTATGGACCAGCCCAATAACTTTGATCAACAGAGTCACAGATTGCTTGAACATAAAAGTCATAGGTTGTTGTAGGGCTTAATGAGTCTATTGGGTAACTAAGATAATTTGAAGTAGTATCAATAAACCCACTCCCTAAAGAAAAGCCAGAAACTCCCCATTGAACATTCCATAAACTTTCAATTCCTCCGGCTATCCAGTTTAAATCTGCGCTAGAAGCGTTTAGATTTGATGTTCCAATATTTGTTGGAGATATACAACTTGGCAATCCCTCATAATGAAAATCATCCATCCATATATAGTCAAAAGTATTTGTTAGACCATGACCTAATGCAATATAATTATCTGTTCCGTAATAGTTGTTGAAATTCACTATAATTTCTTGCCAATTAGAACCATCAAATACTGTATAAGGTATTGTTTGTAAAAGATTAAAAGTATTAGCATCATTAGGATCAGACATTGTTCCAACAACAAGACCAGAGTTATTAAAAGCACTACCATTATTTTGTAGATAAAATCTTAATCTTTTAGTAGTATCTAAATCAGACAAATATGGACTAATAAGCAGTAGACTTCCTGTAGTTCCACTGGAGTTATAAAACTCAATAGAGTTAGGAGCAGTTCTTTGAGGATCAAATGCACTATTTGAAGTTTGAATCCATGCTCCAGTGCTGTTTGTTGAGTTTAAAACACTCCAACATTGGTCAACATTTGGAGCTGTTGTATTATCAAAATTTTGGTAGTAAGGAGAATTAATAGGTAAACATTCAGTTACAAAATTATAAGGACCAGCCCAATAACTTTGATCAATAGTGTCACATATTGCTTGTATATATACATCATAATACGTGTTTGAGTTTAATGAGTCAATTTCAAATGGAGTGTTAGATGTAGTGTTAGAGTTACCAGTTCCTAAAGTGAATCCTGCAGGTCCCCATTCTAATCCCCATAGTGTTTCACTTGCTCCAGGTATCCAAGAAATAAAGGCACTTGAAGCTGTCAAAGAATCAGTTGAAATGGTAGATAATAAAGGACTTGGACATGTTGGAGCTTCTCTTACAAATAAATTATCAACTAAAATATCATTGTAATAATCGGTTGAAGCACCACCTGATTCTCCTCTAAACCTTATGTTTATAATACCAGAGCTATCGTGCCCAACTAGTGAAAATGAATATGGATTCCATCCAGAAATGCTATTAATTTGTAAGACTCCAACTGTGTCCCAAATATTATTATTTCTAGCTTCAACATATAAAATATTAGTAGGACTAGGGTTGTTAGAATTCCAACAAAAATAATCAAACTCAACTTGAGGAGTTGATAAAGCAGAAACATCTATAGTAACTAATTCCATAACTGATGCTATATCTGTAGCACTAAAATCTATCCATGCATAAGAACCAACAGGTCTTCCATTATTAAGAGCATCATAACCTGGAGCTCCAGAAAATTGCCAACCATCTCCAGAAATAACATTTTGAGACCAACAATTTGGTAATGATCCAGTACTAAAATTTTGAGAATAAGGAGCACTAGTTATCGCACAAAGCGTAGAAAATGAATAGGGACCACTTAGAAAACTTGAATCTCCTGCAGAACAAATAGATTGAACATAAAAATCATAAGTTGATGAGGAGTTCAAACCACTAATAAATGCAGTATCATTAGTTATGGTAGATAAATGAGATGAATCTGGATTAATTCCAACAGGTGTTACGTATATATTCCATAGAGAATCTGTTCCAAATGTAGACCATGTTAAAGTAGCACTATCTGTAGTGGCATTAATTAAACTAAAGTACTGAGGTTGAGGACAACTAGGGATAGGTAAAACTTCAAAGTTGTCAAAAATCACATCATTATCTTCTGGATCGTCTACAGATCCTTCAGTTGCCCAAAAAGCAAATTGAACAATTCCAGTGTCATTTGGAAGTGGAATAATTTCATGATTTCCACCTAGATTAGTAACATAGTTGTTGTTGTAGTTTGTAAGTCCAGTCCATGAACCTCCACCATCTCTTGAGATAAGAATCTCAACTCTGTCATCAGATCCCAAGATTCCAGGTGCTGATTGTCCAAAAGTAAAAACTCCAAAGTCAAATTCTATTTGAAATGG
>MDSY01139056.1_pt1 | contig 33506 bp, 23 predicted proteins | sample 811131 | NCBI WGS metagenome assembly MDSY01 (sample SAMN05326643, study PRJNA326480) | marine metagenome | isolation source: seawater | place: Atlantic Ocean: South West | collected 2010 | reverse complement strand
GTTTTCAGCTTGCTATGGGGACAAGGGTTGCACCCCGCGCAGTGGTGTTTCAGCTTGCCGTGAGGGCACCCTGTGCAGTCCACGCAGTTGCTTTCCACCTTGCCGTGGGGGCAGGGGTTGCACGCCGCGCAATGGTTTTTCAGCTTGCCGTGAGGGCAAGGGGTGCACTCCGCACAAAAGTATTTCAGCTTGCCGTGAGTGCAGCCGCTGCACACCGCGCAGTTGCCTTTCACCTTGCTGTGAGGGCAGGGGTTGCACTTCGCGCACGTCCTTGTCCGCTTGCCGTGAGGACACGGGTTGCACACTCGACACTGACGTTTCTCCCTCCCATGCGAGCACCGCTTTCGTCCCATCTCTCACGATCGACTCCCTCGTCACCGCACGTCTCCGCGCGCCACGAAGTGCGACGCGCTCGCGAAGAGACGCTTGAAAGCCACGACTTTTTCGTGCCGTCCAAGAATTCCGCGCGAACGATGCTGACGTGTCCGGAATATCCAAAAAGTTACGATTTTGTGACGCTGCATCATTCTCAACAGCGCGGCTCCGCACCGGACTCCACTTCCCACTTTCATACCATGACCAAGACTCACGACACCGTCACGCATAACCGCGTCGGGTGCCACGGCCCGTTCCAGTGCAAGGACTGCGGTACGACATCCCCACGAAATCCCCCGGGACAAAGTTCCTCCCCAACCGTCGTTGTTAGCCGAAAACCAAATATTTCGTACCCTTCGTGACTCACCTTTCTCCTCCTCAATCGCTTCGATGCCTCTCATCCACCCCCACCCAACAGGCACAAAACGTGACAAAAAAGAGTTCTCGCAGCGCCAGCTCCAGCTCCCTCAGAAGCAGTTCATGAGCTGCCGCCACTGCAACGAACACGAGAAGGATGAGGCTAAAAACGAGAGACGGAAATCCCTGGACGGGAGCAAGGAACTCAAAACCGGAGAGGTGCACAACGCCAAGCGCCAGGCACACAACAACTTCAAGTCCGTGTCGAGAGTGGCGTAGACTTGTCGCCTCATTGAACGAGGATGACGTAGACATCATCGACAAGAGACACACGACAAGAGAGTCCAAGGGAACAAGCTTCTCTCGGAAGAGTCCGAAAGGATATTTCCGGGACGATTGGAAATTTTGCCAAAAGAAGGGTTTTTTGGTTTTTTGGATTTCTCGCATGTATTCCCCATGTATACAAAAGACACTACTTGACTAATACATATACACTGTCTAAACATGCCCATCACCCACCCCTACTACGTCATCCCCGCCAGCCGTGTATAGAACTCCCCCCACGTAAGCGCGTTGTCTATTCCGTCATCTGAATCCAAAATCTCCCCACTTCCCAAATCTCGAAACATCTCGGCATTGATCACGCTTCGCATCTCCTCCACCGTGAACCCCCAAAAGTCGTGGGCCTGTTCCACCAACACGGACTCGATACCATCCATCAATTGCTGAAGCGTCAAAAACCCCCCGTCCCCCGCGAGGGCGTAGAACACCACTTTCAGCTGTACCCTGCGTCGCTTGCAGTTGTTTATGACTTTTACGCGCGTCGTTTCTTTTTGTAACGCTCGCGTGAACTCGGCGTAACTTAAAGTGCCGTCGCCGTCGAGGTCGCTGCTTTTTATGCCTTCTATCTTGCCGAAAATACGCTCTGGAGATATAAACTTCACGACATGTTCCGACACCGCGCCCCAGTCTTCACTCAACGACATAACCCCGTCCCGCAACTCGTCGAAGCTTATTTTTCCGTCGTCGCCCGCAATCTGTTGAAACATCTTCTTCACGGAGTGTCGGCGCTGGTACAGGAACTGGTCCACGTCCATTGCCGCGATTTCCTCCTCTGAACTGGGAGGGGGGGGCAACCTGGTCACGGATAAAGAATTCAAAAGCGCGTTGAAGGTGAGTCTGTCTTCCGTAACATCCTCCAAATCGACTGACACGTCGGAAAACTCCCGGACAAAGTGACACCCGTCGAAGCGCAAATCGACTAAACTTTTTGTGTTTTTCACGAGCTGCGTTAACTCAGATACGCCGCCGACCGAGATTGGGTTGCCCCCAAGATCTAAATACCGTAAGTTTGCATGGCCTTGTAACGCTTCCCTTATAGCAGTACACGTAGCGTTCCGGACGCCACACCCGCGGAAACTTAGATGCGTAAACTCTTTATCCATTTGAAGCGCCGGCAGCACCGCTTCCACTCCTTTCGCCCCCAACATCGCTCGCGAAAAATCAAACAAGTGTTTTTTAGTGCCTACTAGCTCCACACACTGAGCATGAAAATCCTCATCGCTCATGTACGAGTACATGAACAGCATTGCTTCCGTGAACTCGGTTTGGCTCACAACGCCGTCGGAGTCGGTGTCGAGCCATTCCAGTTGTTTTAACGCGTTTCTTCGAGCCGCCGCTGGGTCGGGCTCCGCATCATCCATGAAAATCGCGATGAGCTCCTCGGCGTCTAGCGAATCAGAACAGTCCTGGTCCAAGTGCCGAAACACAGCGGCTAGCTTACTTTCTCGGTCAGATAAGTCGTTCAAGTCAGGCTTGGAACTCAGGGTTTCCAGAATACCTAATTTGAATTCTTCGTCAACCAAAGAATCAGAGATTGGCCGCATCGCGTCGACGTACTCTTCCCTGGAAATAACATTGTCCCCGTCCTTGTCCATCTGGCGAATCATCGCCTTCACGTCGCCGTGGACCTTGATCGGGTTCAACCCCCGGGCGAAACTGACGAGCTCGGAGATGCTCAACGTGCCGTTCCCGTCTAAATCCATGTGGTCGAACGCCATGTGCAGCATCTCAAGCCGCGACTTACCCTCCACGCGGTGCGTCGGCAGGGGGGCGAGAAGTCGTGCGCGCCTCACGAGTTGCCGCACCACTTCGCTGTTCGCCGTACACCCCAGTTTCGCGCACGTCGTAAAGTACACGTCGCACAGCGAATCTGGACCGTCCCATCCCGCGATTTTCTTCTTGGCGGGGACGAACTCCATCGAAGCGGGCACCACCATCGATCGCGACGAGCGCGACCGAAAAATGGTGGTCCCATTTTGGAATTGACTGAAACGTTATTTTTCAATGACCCTGTTTAGATTGTCGTGCGCAGGAGTGGAGGTGCATATGACGCGCAAAGGGATGCGATAATAGGTGACCAACCGTGCGTGTGCGTGATGGCTCCAAAGCGATCCCCCCACGGGAAGGAGAAACGCAACTGCGTGGAGTGCAACCCGTGTCCGTATGGCGTGCTGAAAACCACACTCAGCTGCAAGGAGTGCTTCAAATGCCCTCACAGCAGGTTGAAAGGCGGCTGCGCGAAGTGCAACCCTTGCCCCCACGGCAGGCTGAAAAAGCACTGCGTGGAGTGTAACCCCTGCCCTCACGGCAAGGTGAAGAACGACTGCAGGGCGTGCACCCCCTGCCCTCACCGCAAGCTGAAAGGAGGCTGCGCGGTGTGCAACAGGTGCCCTCACGGCAAGCTGAATGGAGGCTGCGCGGTGTGCAACCTTGCCCTCACGACAAGCGGAAAGACCTCTGCGCGGAGTGCAACCCTTGCCCTCACGGCAAGCTGAAAGACAAGTGCGTTGAGTGCAACAAGGCAAAGAGTCAGCAGGTAGCAAATGCATTTTCAGAAAGAGAAGAAGCCCAGTCCAGGGCGCAGGAGACGCCACGGGCAGAGGAGGAGGCGGAAGCGAGAATCTCCAGCCGGTGGGGACTATCAGGGATAGTACCGTGGGCGCAAGCGAAATTTGGAGGGTAGAACAGTGTTTTCACTTAAAAAATAGCTAAATAATAGTACCACACGCCACCATCGCTACGACCACCGCAATTGTAGCACCTACGACACCCCCACAACGTACTGAACTCGCAGAGGACAACGCGAATTCGCCGCTGACTTCTGTGAACGACACAGTGGACGTCGGGTACGTCGCGTACTTCGTGTCTGGATAATGCGCGGATCCTTTGTAGAAATCTGCGATAACCCCCCCCCCCCGTGGCCGTGGCGGCGTACGTCACCGTGAACGTAACGGACGACTTGTCACTCGCCACGTTTATGTTCGAAAACTTAACCGTCCCGAAAACAGCCCCCCCCGAGAATTGGTTCACAATGAACGAAGCACCAGCTTTCAAGGAAACATCCGCTAAACTGTTTTCATTACTGGGGGTTCCGTAATCCAAGTCCAACAGAAAGTCGCCATACTGGTGTCCCCAGTTTAGAATTATGCCGTTCGTGTTCCCAACGTATTCGTCCCACTCTAAACTCTGATCCACCCCAACCCCGTTCCTATACTCTACCCAAATCGGAGGCACTACCTTGGTCCAGTCCGTCGTGTCGCTGTCGATGTGCTGGTCCGTGAACTGCACCACCGCGGCGCGCTTATCGCTCGCGGCGTTTGTTGTTAAACTATTCAAAGGCTTTATCGTATAGCTTCCACTGCTCGTCACCACGTGCACGTCCTGTTTGTGTAGCAAGTGCATGTCGTACATCGTCCCGGCGTGTACGTGCGTCCCTGACGTGCCGGAAAATTTGCCCATCACAGACATCCAGCTCCCGTACTCCGTCACTGTGCACGGCGCAACCCAGAACGTGTACTCCGTCGAGCCGAGGTGCGTCGCGACGTCGTTGGTGCACACCCTGGCGTGGTTCTTCACGCCGAAGGAATGCACGAGCTCGTGAATGAACGTTGATGCGGCGCCTTTGGGATTGACGTAGTCTGCTGGTACGAAATCGCCGTTCAACCGACTGGGCGTCACAGAATTCTGAGATATTCCTCCGTTCATGCTCGCGAACGTCGTGGTACCAACAGTCATCGACGACCCGAACTCAGACCAGGTCTCAGAGTCGGAGACTTGTAACCGGTAGTGCCCAGATCCGCCGTACCCAGAACAACGCGTTCTCCACGCGCTCCACACCACCCGGTGGTACGTATCAGGGTCTAACTCTAACGCTCCTATACGTCCCGTTAAATGATTCGCGTTGGTGCTCATAAAGTTGGTGTCATCCACGCACTTGTACCCAGGTTCGTCATCTGTTAACCCGTAAAACGCGCTCGCCGAGTTCGGGTTGCTTCGGATCTGCACGCCCGTCATAGTTATACTATCAGAAGATGAATCGCCCGGCTTTGTTTTGCCCGTCAAATCAACGCACGCGTAGCCATCACTAGGTGCAAAGTCCTCCCACCCGTAAACCTTGCAGTTCCCATCGCAGTTGGTATAGTCCCACTTCCACGCGGGGCGAACGCAGTTGGTTGCTTCGGAACAGGCGGAGTTCTCGGCTCTGTTTGCTTCTGAATCAAATCCAACGCCACTACCACTGTACTGCGAAATCTCGGTCTTGCACGCGGTTGACGTGACTCGTCCGTTATAACTCGCGCTCGCGTCTGCATCAGTCACCCACTCCGGCAGGTTCACCGCAACCGGGTCCAACACCACGAGCTCGATGTCGTTCTGCCGGTCGAAAGAAGACTCGCTCCACCACTGCGCGAATAACGTATTGTCAGCTCCGCCGGCGTAGTGTTTTTCGATTAAATCCGTATCTACATCCGACACGCTACTAGTCGTGAAGTACAGCGGCACGATTGCGATTTTTATGGTACCAGCCGTGTTATCGTTCAGCAGGTTCTCGACGCATATTCTATATGCGTTGGAACCGACCGCGATGTTGGCGTTACACTTGGACGCGGGGGTTACTATTCGAGGAGCGGGGAAGGTACGCTCGTAGGGGTATTCGAAACCCAAACTTCCTTGATCTAATTGAACCGCCACGGGTAACGCGCTCGCTTCCCTGTTATCCAGAAACACCACGCCTTCGCTCCACGTCCAGTACCCCCCTTCCGTGGCTGATGTATTTTTGAAGCTTTGAATCGATCCATCATCATAGAACTCCGCGATCCAGGTGTTCGCTCCGTGTGTGCCGTCCCGGCCGGACACGTCGTCGGTGACCTTCTTTATCAACCAAGTTGTGGTGTCATATTCGCGAGTCACCGTGCTACACCGCTCTTTCCTTCCGTACGTATCCTCCAGATGAAAACCCCTCATCCACCAACCGTCGCAGCACGCGGCGTGTGCGTTAGCCATGGAAACAACCCCCCCGGTGGCTCGGATTTCATAATCCGGCGTGAAATCAGGGTCCTCTGTGGTTTGCGTCAAATGCGGGCGTCTTCCGAAAAAGTTTTCCTTCCAAAGCACGTACTTGCCACTCCTCGATTGCGTACGTCGGGGGAAAGTTTCGTAACAAAGCTCGTCATTCACCACCCACTCGCCTAGCGTGGCCGGGTCGGTCAGCGAGGAAGGGAGGTCGGCGACGGGGCACGGCGTGTTACCGATGGGGCCACTTACGTAAACCCCGTCGGGGTTGGCGTTGGCTCGGACGGGGCCGAAATCTGTGACCGCGCACAGAAAGACCGTAGTAATCAGGATGCGGGTTACCGACACGGGTTTGGCACGCACCGCGCGCGGTACGCGTCGGGAATCGCCCACAGATGCACGGAGGGAATTCATCGTGGCATCAACGTAGGCACGTAGGTGTCGTGCCAGCGCGAGGGGAGTGAGTGTGCCGGGGGTGCCGTGTTGAAAATGGAAATAGACGACAAGTTCCAGAAAAAAAAACGTTTTTGTCAAATCTTGAAAGGCAATTAAAAGAGAGGAGCGCAATTTGCTTTGGAAAAGGATTCGTTGAAAGGAGACGTCCGGTCAAGTAGCTGAGCTCTACTCTACTCAACTCAACTCGAACAAGCCGCCGCCGCCGACTTTCCCATTCACACGAGCGCTCTCTCCACGCTCTTCCTCTCACCCATCCCCCCGTCTCGACGATGGGCGACGAGTCGGGCGACGCGGTGGACGGCTGGTCAAACCTGGGTTTGGACCCGCGGTTACTCCGCGCGCTGACGAAGAAGCGGTACCGCGCGCCGACGGCGGTGCAGTCCCAAGCGATCCCGCTTGTGTTGAAGGGCAAGGATGTGGTGGCCCGGGCGCACACGGGAAGCGGCAAGACCGCGGCGTATTTGCTCCCCGCGATTCACAAGATCGTCACGAGTAACGATACCAACGTAGGAACCGCGCCTCAACCCAACCCCCGGGCGTTGGTATTGGTCCCGACCCGCGAGCTCGCGCATCAAGTAAAAAAAGAAGCTGCATTTCTGTTGGGCAAGTGCGCGCCGAGCCTACGCGCGGGCGAGCTCCCCGCGGCGGGGTGTGCCTCTTCTGTTTTAAGAGAGTTCGCCGGGGCGCCTCCTGAGATCCTAATCGCCACCCCCGCGAGGGCGGCGGAGTGCATTAGGGAGAACCTGTTCCCGCCGAACGCGCTGAAAAACGGGCTGGAGCTTTTGGTGTTGGACGAGGCTGATTTGTTGTTGAGCTTCGGGTACGAGGACGACATTAAGCTCATTGCGGACACGTGTCAGACGGGATGCCAGTGCATGTTGCTCAGTGCCACGGCGGGGGAGGAGCTTTCTCGATTGGAGTCGTTGGTGTTACAGCACCCTGTAAGGCTGGAAGTTTCGAGCGGAGGGGGTAATGCAGGCGACGAAAATGGAGAGGATAAACCAAACTCAGAAAAAAACGGACCCAACATCGCTCATCGAACGATTGACGTGCCTGCGAAGGACAAGCTTTTGACCACTATGGCACTGTTACGTCTAGGCGTGTGTAGACGCAAAACCCTGGTCTTCGTGAAAGACCCGGACGCTGCGGTTCGTTTGAGACTATTTCTCGATAAGTTCGGCGTTCCGTGTTGCGCGTTGCACGCTGAATTACCAGCGAACTCGCGGGCGCACATATTACAAGAGTTCAACCGCGGCATCTACGACTACATGATCGCCGCGGCGGAGGACAGTGGTGGGTCTGCTTGGGTTGGAAATGGTACTGTTGACGATGAAAACGACGAGAAACAAGAAGATGACGATTCTGATTCCGATTCCGACAAGAAAAGGGAAAGTAAAACTCAAAGCAAAAGCAAAACGCCTGAAAAAACCAAAAAGCAAAAAGGGTACATGAAACGCAAGCGCGACGCCGAGTTTGGTGTGGTGCGCGGCGTGGATTTCAAGGATGTGCGGACGGTGATCAACTTTGACGTTCCGGGTAATGCGTCCGCGTACCTGCACAGAGTCGGACGAACCGGCCGGGCGGGTAAATCCGGAACCGCGATCACGCTAGTCTCGCCCGCCGAGTTTGAAAGTTTTCAACAAATAAAAAGCGAGTTGCAGGAAAGAGGGGGGGACGCTGGGCAGGTAGCGGCTGATGAGATTACTGAATTCGCCGGACTAAAGAAAGAACAAGTCGAGAGCTTGCGGTACAGAGCTGAAGATACTGCGAGGAGTGTCGGGAAGACCGCTGTGAGGGAAGCCCGTGTGCGCGAGTTAAAATCCGAATTGCTCAACTCCGAACGCCTCGCCGCGCACTTCGAAGACAACCCCGAGGATTTGAACCTCCTGAAGCACGACGTGAGCCTTTCAAAGACGCCGCCCGCGCCGCACTTGAGCCATCTGCCCGGATATTTGCGAGGCCGGAAGAAGGTTGGAGGCAAGGCGAGTGAAGAGAACACGTTGACCGGCGACGGCAAAAAGCTTGGAGTTGGAAATCCCACGTACGCGGACGTCGAGGAACCGAGCGAGTTTGGCGGTAAGAAAAAACGACGGCGGAAGGAGGATACCTCCGGGAAAAAGCCGGGGGAGAAGAAACCGTTAAGGGCGGGGGATATCTTCAAAGCAGGCCGAAACCGGAAGAAAATGGGAAGGACCAGGAGCAGGTAGAATTGATTTGGATTGATATCTACGTGTTGATGCTCCTGACATGCTATCTATGACTATGCTAAAATACTGCTACAACTCCTCCTTGCTATTAGTTTCCTTTTTCTCCTGGCACGTTTCATCGCCGGTGATGACAAAGCACTGCTCTGTTACGTACGATTCGTCAAAAGGGTACACGTTTCCGTTGACCACTACGCCTGTGATTTGAAGCTTTGACCGAGCGTCCCTGCGTAACAAAGCGCACACCGATAACGCGGAACAAGCGAGGGTAGTGGAGGGAATCGAGAAATTACTGATCGGAGTAGTAGTACCAGTAGTGGTATTAGTACCCGTAGTATCACCACTACTACTGTTACCAATAATCACGCCTTGTGTCGCTTGTTCCCATATCCGTGTCACGAACCCATCACCGGCGGTAAACTTCCCTTCACTTTCCTTGAGGTACACGTCGGCGGCTACGAACGCACACGCGGCGTTCCAGTTTTGTTCCACCAACCGCTGCTTCGTGTTCTCACCGGCGGTGACCCAGGACGGAGGGTTCAGTCGTCTCGCCGCGGTCACAGCACTCGCGTGCACTGCTGCCAATGTGAGCTCACACCCGCTGCACCGCAACCCTGTGGGTACCTCATCAAGGGAAGGCCACAGCAAGTTAGACGCGTTTGCTGCTTCAGCTGCCGCGTTTGATTCATCTGAAAACAAAAGTTTTCGGCGTCGGGAAGTGTTTTCGGTCGATCCATCATCCAGATGACGCGCGCGTCCCAAACCGTCCCGTCCTGAACCCCCGGGAGTGTGATGGCCACGCCGCGCGCCCCAGCCACCGTGCGCGGGCTCGGGCTTATGCGTCTTCTTCTGGGAAGTTTTTCGCGGGGTACCTGGTTCGTCCCTTGTGTCTTCCGCCAACGCACGCGCCCGCCGGGAAGATGCGTCCCCCGCATCGGAAGGAAACGGGCCTCGGACCGTCCGCCTCGCGTCGTGCCAACTCGCGCGCTCGACACCGCTCACGCAAGGCACAAGAAACGCCAGCAGAGCCAGACAAAACGCCAAGGCCAGGCCCGTGAAGCGCGCCATCGTGGGCCCGCGCTGCTCACACTGTTGTCTTTTGTTGGACTCCCGAAATAAAAAGTGAGTGCAGATATTTTTCGAACATCGCTTTATCAATTGGAAGGCCTTCGGTCTGGCCCTCAGAGCTGGCCTGCGCATCGCGGCACGCGTTCGGCAAAACTCTACTATACTATCTGAGATACGACTCCGCGACTAGACGCTCCGCGTGCGGCGCTGCAGACGACGGTGTCGCGTCGCTGCGTCATCTTTTGCTTTTGAGAAAAGCGTCGTTTCCCGGGAAAAAGGGCACCATGGCGTCGTCTCTGCCAGGTGCCAGCGTCTCGCAGCTGTTGTATCGTCGCCGCATGTGCCGCGCCAGCGGTTCTATTCCGTGCGCCTCAAACATGGTCCACTGCTCCATCTCCCCTGATGAACCCGAACAGAGGCCCGACAGCGCGCCGACATGGCGTCTACTGCTCGCCTCATCATTCGTGACGGCCGCTTCACTTTTTGTGCCTTTGACCGCCACCGCGAACACCTCCTCTGGGACGTCATCGACGGTAGGCACTGCTTCCCGGAAAGGACGGACGATCGTGAGTATACCCGTGCCTGCTACGGACCCTACCTTGGAAAACTTGAGTTCAGTGTCCACACCACTTGCTACACCAACGCACCAACCCGAAAAAGAAAAGACATCTGTTGAAAAGTTCAAAAAAAGTGACGGAGCCGAAAAAGTAACGCCGCCGCGCGTCAAAGCAAACGCGTTTGTGCGCCACGCCGCGGCTACCGTAGGCCCGTGCGTGGTGCGCATCGACGTGGATTTCGACGAAAGTGATTACGGCCAGCAATACGCACTCACAACTAACCAAGAAAACGCAAGGAATGATGAATCCCTTGACCGCAAGCGCGTTCCTGTTTCGCGAAATAACAACATCGAAACCAAAACAAAAAACGCGAAAAAAAACGCGTCGCACGGCCAGGGGTGCGGTTTGGTGTTCGACTCTACGGAAGGTTTAGTCGTGACGAACGCGCACGTGATCAAGAACCGAGGCGCTGTGCGCGTGACGTTCACGGACGGAAGGAGTTGCGTTGGTGAGGTGGTTGGCGTGGACGCGCTGACTGATATAGCGCTCGTGAAAGTGCATACGCAAGATGCGGGGTTGCTTTCTAACAGTGACGGAAGTACACCTCCCCACCCAAACACACCTCCCCTCCCTCCATCTCCCCTTTTAGGCGACAGCGACACGTTGGAGGTGGGGGACTGGGTCACCGCGGTGGGCAATCCTTTTGGGTTAGACAATACGGTGACGCTTGGGATCGTTTCCAACTTAAAAAGAACGTCCGCCGAGTTAGGAATTCCAAACCGGCGCGTCGCGTTTCTTCAAACGGATTGCGCGATTAATCCCGGTAACTCCGGCGGACCGCTGGTCAACGAGTTCGGCGAGGTCGTCGCCATGAACACCGCAATCAGAGCCGACGCATCCGGCATAGGCTTCGCTATTCCAATCAACGAAGTTAAGAAGGTAATAGACGTGTTAGTCACGGGGAAGAACGTGCACCACCCGCACGTGGGGGTGCGCATGATTAACATCGGGAGTGGTGAGGATGACAGAAATCTAGACGGTAAAGAATCATCGAGTAACGGCAAGAAGGGGTTTGAGTTATTTAGGGGTATGCGTAAGAATTCAGAAGGCACGGGTACAGACAAAGGGTCGTCAACAAACACGAACAGGGGTGTTTTGATCGTGGAGGTGTTTCCTAATTCGCCTGCACACAAAGCTGGCGTGAAACCGGGCGACGTTTGCGTTGAGATGGATGGGTTTGTCGTGTCCGCTGCGAGCGAAATAAGAGACGCAGTGGAAAACTCGCACGGCGCTACGTTAAACCTGACCGTTTTGAGAAACGGCCGGCGAGTCGAAGTGAACATGTGTGCGGTGGACTGCGCGACCGGGGCGGGGGTGCCGGCTGGAGAAGAGGAGGGAAGACACAGAGACACCGGCGACGTCAGCGACGGAACTTCTGTGAATGAAAATGAATCGTCGACTTCCTCGACGGAGCCTTCTATTTTTTCCGAGCCCAAGGAAGAGCACTGGGACGGCGTAGTTCAGGAACGTGCTGAGCTCCACGGACGCGCCGAACACGCGCAATCCATGAAAAACGACCAACAAAACGAGGACGTGGGGAGGGCGCCGACGAGCAACGCGTGAATGAGAAGTTGTGCAATAAAATTAGAGCGTAAAAAATCAAAACGATGATGACAAAATAAATTATTGAAAGAATGAGCACTCGCTGATAACAGACGGTTGCAGGTTACTTTTTTTTGTTTTGCAGGCTAAGCTGCGTCCATTCCGCGAGAGGGCGAGTGAGAAAACGACGGGCGCCTTCTCGTCGTCCTCTCGCCGAAATCAAAAGAATCTGTTTTGGTATTAGGCACAGTTTTCTTTACTTGACTTCGACTTCGGGGGCAGCAGGGGGCATGATGACTGAGTCGATGATGTGGATGACGCCGTTTGCGCACTCGACGTCGGCGGTGGTGACGGTGGCGCCGTCAACTTTGACACCCTCGGAGGCGTCAATCTTGACCACAGCGCCGTTGACAGTCGCAGCCTCCGTGAGCTTGACGACGTCGCCGGACATCACCTTGCCGGCGACGACATGGTATGTCAGGATGCCGGCGAGCTTGTCTTTGTTTTCGGGAAGAAGAAGATCGTCCAGCGTGCCCTTGGGGAGCTTGGCGAAGGCGTCATCGGTGGGGGAGAAGACGGTGAAGGGGCCATCGCCCTTGAGGGTGTCCACGAGGCCAGCGGCGCCGAGGGCGGCGGCGAGGGTCGTAAAGCTGCCGGCAGCGACGGCGGTGTCGACGATGTCCTTCATCTCCGTCTTCTTGGGGGCCTTTTCGGCGGTGGCTTTTTTCGCGGCAGCAGCGCGAACCGGCGCGCGCGCGGCACCGCGGCGAGCCGCGGTGCGGGGGGCGGCGGTGACCGTGCGGGTGGTAGACATGGCGGTGGAGAAGGAGGTGGCCATCTGGAGGGTGGGGGTGCGTGGGGACGTGTGGGTGCGCGTGGAGAAGTGACGTAAACAAGAACCGTCACGCGTTTCAATAGAAAAACGCACGCACCGATGACCATCTGAAGCCATCCAATAACGCGTGAACCATCCCCACCTCCGCAAAAGTAGAAGCCCATTTAGCGACAATTGTTCATCACATCGTCCTTCCCGTTTTCAAGTTGCGAACGCGCCCTTGTCTCACCTCCGGCTCCTCTCCGTCCACTCGTACGCGCGCTCGCCGCCGTCGACATGTCGCGCTACGATGGCGCCATCACGGTGTTCTCCCCCGATGGACACTTGTTCCAGGTACGCGCGAGACTGTGCACACATAGCCGTCGGGACACGACAACGACGGATCTGATTTCAGATCAAAACGGAACGTCAGATCTCACGGGTGGAACAGCGTGTTCTCGTTCGTTCGGACGAACGAAACGGCCGCGATCGGTGGACTGTACTATACACAGCCTCCGGGTAACACACACACGTTAGATGCGACGTTCAGTCGAAGAAACACAAATCCAGGGGAGGGACGAGACGGAATAATTTTAAACCTAAATGGATGATCCATCGACGGTGTTTGAGGAGACACATGATTCGTGATCGCATCGCAGCGCATACATGCTTGAAGCAAACGCTGACTTTTCATTCCCCAAAAACCCTGAACCCTAACTCTAACAAACCTGCAGGTCGAGTACGCCATGGAGGCCGTGAGAAAGGGCACGCTCGCGGTGGGCGTTCGCGGTACCGATTGCGTGGTGCTGGGCGTGGAAAAAAAATCAATCGCCAAGCTGCAAGATCCGCGAACCATGCGCAAGATCCAGATGATCGACGACCACATCTGCGTCGCGTTTGCTGGGTTGACGGCGGATGCGCGTATTTTGATCAACAAAGCCAGGTTAGAGGCGCAGTCACACAAACTCACCCTGGAGGACTCCGCGTCTGTGGAGTACATGACGCGCTATGTGGGCGGCGTGCAGCAAAAGTACACTCAAAGCGGCGGCGTCCGGCCGTTTGGTTTGTCAACTTTGATCACGGGCTTTTCTCCCGAAGGGAACGCACAGCTGTTCCACACCGACCCTAGTGGCACGTATTCCGAGTGGAAAGCCAACGCTACTGGGAGGAACTCAAAGGCTGTGCGCGAATGGCTCGAAAAGCACTACACTGAGACTGAAACCACAGAGGAAACCACGAAGTTGTGCTTGCGCGCTTTGTTGGAGTTGGTCGAGCCTTCGTCGAAAAACATTGAAATCGCGGTCGTAACACGGGATGGCACCACCACGATGTCCAACGAGGACGTGGATGCGTTGGTGAAGAAAGTGGAAGAAGAGAAGGAAACCGCGGACAAGGAGAAGAAGGAGAAGGCCAGACAACGGGCGGAAGAGGCGCTCGCCGCGGCTGGGGATGCCTAACGGGTTTTTGAAAGTCAAAAGTCGTTGTTAAAAAATCACTTTTCATTTTTCACTCTTCATTCTCTTTTTTCCGCCTCCGCTCCATATACCCCGCGTGGCACTTCTCAGGCCAACCCTTAGGGTGCGCGTGTGCGCGGTGGGTGTTCTGCGACGCGCCATGCGGTGGGGTGGCGCAGCGGCGAGGGTGTCGCTCGTGAAAAGCAACGCCCCGGGCGGGAGTGGGTCTAAATTTCGATCGAGATTTGTGGCACGTTCATTCAGCTCGTCATTTGGTTCGGGAGGTATGGCTCCCGCGGGTGGCAGCGCGCGCGTTCCCTTCGTCATGGGCTTGGCCGCGGGCGTAGCGGTGGGAAGCGCTGGCGCGTACGCGATTTGTTCCCGAGAACCCCAGAGGTTTAAGGACGCGGAGGTGGTTGATGTGCACAGGGCGGGTGCCAACGAGTTAGACACAAGAAACGAGTTGGATGTGTCTTCCCTTGATGAAGTCACAATGCACCCCGCGATGCGCGCCGGCTGGCCCACCGGCACCGAGGACTTGCTTCGCGTTAAGTCCGGGTACGTCGCTGCATACGATGCACGGACCCGGAACCCGCGGTGGGTTCTTGAGTTAATAAACAAACAGAGCTGCGACGGGGTCGGCACGCGTAAGAAATCTAACTTCACGGAAGACGGCGAGTTGGAGAATAAATTCACCGCTAAGCTTACCGATTACAGAAACAGCGGGTACGACCGCGGGCACCTCGCCGCTGCTGCTGGGCACAAGACTTCGCAACGATCGATGGACGACACGTTTTCGTTAATAAACATCTCACCGCAAGTGGGTGACGGGTTTAACCGCGATTACTGGGCGCGCCTGGAAAAATTTACGCGTGACTTGGCGCTCGAATACGACGCCGACGTGTTGGTCGCCACCGGGCCTTTGTTTCTCCCTGCGCGTCACACAGGGTCGAGGAATAGCAAGAGGAGGGAACGCGAGCTTCAGGTGGCGATGGAGGGAAGAAACAGAAAATATATAGAACTGATGGACTCCAAAAATAATCAGCTCGTCGCACGTTCCTCCGAAACAACAAAGCGCCCTTCGACGGGTTGGGAAATGCGCTACCCGCTTCTCGGCGACGCCCCGGAGCTGGTGCACGTCCCGACGCACTTCTTCAAGTTTGTTGTCGTGAAGGATTCAAAGGATTCAAAGGTGCGCGCTAAAGGGTCGAAATATTCAAAGAAAATGCAAACCACCCTGGTCGCGGCGTTCGTGCTCCCCAACGCACCGATTCCGCCAAACGCGCTGCTTACGAGTTTTTGCGTCCCGCTTTCCAAACTGGAAGCCGCGGCTGGGTTGTCCTTCTTCAAGCAAGGCGCGCTGGGGGGGACTTCAAGGGATGCGTTCGACGAACAAGAGCGCTTGTACTTCGAGAGTAGAGATGCTATAGACGTGAGCAGGCAGGGACTCAAGAATAAATCAAGAATAACGGGTCCTGGAAGGAGAAACGTCACGCACATTTGTGCGGCGAACGCGTGCGTGTTGCCCGACGGGAGGAGCGGCAGAAAGAAGAGCTAGACTATTTAATCATACGAAGACTATTTAATGATTTCATAAATCATATGTGCTTTCCTTGTATTATCACATCAACATGTATCTCTCAATCATAAATATCCATAAATATTTAAAGCAAAAGGTCGCCTTCGGGTTTGGTGTCGAGGAACAGGAGTTCGTCGTACGACGCGAGGGTCCAGAGCGAGGGCGGGCACAGGGCTTCCGCTTCGTCGCATACGTCGCGGATCTTGATCATGGTATCCAAGCGCAAGATGCGGCACAACGCAGCGGCGTCGGCTTCGTCAGCCGCGCCGTGAACCTCGCCCACGGCTTTCTTCAACGTCTTGATGCTGTCTTCAAGCTTCTTGACGAACCCGAGCTCGGCTTTCTTGCACGAAGGGATGACGTGCTGGTTGATCATGTCCACCATGGTCATGGCTTCCATCTCCACGGTGCCGATGTAGTGCTCCAGGAGGATGGTCTTTCTTGCTTCGCACTCACGAGGGGTGAGGACGCCCATCTTCTCGAAGAGCTCGGTGTTTTTAGCATCCGTGAGCTTCTTAATCGCGTCGACGCCCGAGTCGATGCGCCAGATGCCTTGCTCCACCGCTTTATTCGGCCACTCGGGGTCGTACCCGTTACCGTTGAAGATCACCTTTGAGTGCTTCTTCAGCAGGTCCTGGGCGACGGCAGTAGGGGTCTCGCCGGCTTCGATTCTGTCCGCCACGATCTGGAACGCCTCAGCAGCCATGGTGTTGAGGCACGTGTTGACGATGGAGACGTTTTGCGCGGAGCCGGCGGCGCGGAACTCGAACCTAGCGCCACCGTACGGGAAGGGAGACGTCCTGTTGCGATCTTCAGCAGGCACTTCAATAGGGCTAATAGCATCCGCGCCAAAACTGAGCTTCTTCTTCAAAGGCACGTACTCCTCCACCTTGCCTGTTTCCATGAACTTCTTGAGATAGGTGGTCATGTCCTCACCGAGGTAGGTAGACATCACGGCGGGCGGCGCTTCCATGGCGCCTAGGCGGAAGTCGTTCCCGGGCGACGCGATTGATAAACGCATGAGGTCGCCGTGCTTGTCGATGGCTGACACGAGCGCGGCCATCACCACGGGGAAGATCTCGGGGTTCTTGGACGCTTTGTTGATCTGCTTGGGGTTCAACAGGTTGACGCCGTCGGTGGTGCCCAAACTCCAGTTGTTGTGCTTACCCGAGCCGTTGATCCCGGCGAAGGGCTTCTCCTGCAGAAGCGCGGCGAGGCCGTTTTCCGAAGCAACCTCTTCGATGATCTGCATCACCATCAGGTTCTGGTCCGTCTGCGAGATGCAGTTGCCGAACAGGGGGGCGAACTCGTACTGGTTCGGGGCTACTTCCCTGTGCCGGGTTTTAAGAGGGATGCCCATCTTGAAGCACTCCATCTGGATCTGGCGCATGCAGTCAAACGCGGTGGTGGCTCTTGAGATGGGCGCCATGTAGTGGTCTGACATCTCTTGGCCCCTAGCCGCTTGCTTGCCCATGATGGTTCTGCCCGTGAACTGAAGGTCAGGGCGGCGGTAGAACGCGTGCCTTGGGACGAGGAAGATCTCTTGCTCAAGGCCGATGTTGTTAATGAGCCCGTCCGCTTTGTAGCCCATCAGACCTAACAGCCTGGTGCCTTCGGAGCTCATGGATTGCACCGCCCGGTGCAGCGGCGTCTTTTCGTCAAGCGCGTCGCCGTTGTAGGACACGAAGCACGCGGGGATGAAGACGGTGTCTTCGCGGATGAAGATGGGCGAGAGGGGGTCTAACGACAGGTAGCCTCCCGCGGTGTGTGTGGCGCGCATACCGCCGTTGGGATACGAGGACCCGTCGGTTTCTCCTTGCAAAAGCATCTCGCCATCAAAGTTGTAAAACGGCTTGCCATCCTTGTCAAACTCGAAAAGGGTTTGGTGCACTTGCGCGGAGAGACCATGGCGGACGCCGCTAGACGCCATGGGCTGGAACCAGTGGCAGTACACACCAGCGCCGTTGTCCACGGCCCAATCCAGCACTGCTTTGGCCACGATGTCGGCTTTGCCAGCCTGCGTGGGCCACGTGGTGTCGTCCAAAAGCTTCTCGCTTTCGCCGTACTTGGCCAGGTATTTTTTGGCCACGGCGCCTTTGAAGCAGTGGTCGCCGAAGCCATCCAGCGACGTGGCGGGCGCAGCGGGGCCCATCTGGAGCATCGCCGAGGTACGGGTTTGCGCGCGACGAGACATGACACGCACGGAGGACTTCAAAGGGGTGCCCTTGGCGAAGGTGGAAGCCTGTAGGTTTTTCAGGGGAAATTAGTTACGGGCGTCAGAGACACATTCAATAGAAGTCACTTTGGAAGAACAGAAACAGTTACTGAGTCACGAAGCAGCTTGATCGATCGAGGGTTTTGATTCCACGCGTCGGTGCTTGGCGTCTAACTGAGAGTAAACAAACGTACCTTGGTGGAAACCGCGGCGGGAGCCTGGCGGTGGACCGCGCGGCGCATCGCGGGCGCCGCGGCGGTGACGTTCATGGAAGCACCGATGGCCTGTGGAGTGATCGCGGGAGTGATGGAGGTCAGAAAACAATTGGGTCCCGGGGAGAGCGATTGGGATTGGGAATTTGGCGCGCGAGTGGGAGAAGCGAGCCTTGAGAGTCTTGAAATACGCGCGAGAAGAAACCGTCGTTTATACGAACAATCGGCAACCCGCTTGTTATCGACACAAATAAACAGATCACGGATCGCGGCACGTACCTGCATGGTTGTTTGCGTCGAAGCGCGAGAGTGAGTGCGATCCCTCGAGTATGGATCGATCGAAAAGGTCCGAGCGAAACAGCTTTTCAGTCAGATATTTGCAACTTCGTGGCGACCTTTCGATCTCGTAAGTGACGGTCTAAATTTGTCATACATCGGATGAATTCCCAAACATTTACACGATTCTCTAACTGTTTGCCTTATTTTAGAATTACACAGGGTAAAAGAACTAGACTGTTTACTCACTGCTCTTTGCTGCTGTTTGGGAGTGGATTTCAATTTCGTTTTTTCCAGATTCTCTCAAATCTGGCCTTGGACGAGCCGAGCGTGCCACAAACGACGCGCGCGGCGGGCGCGTCGAGTTCACAGCGAAGCGGCGTTGCGCGGTATTCACTCTCGGTTTAGGTTTGATCTATTCGTATATCCTGGCGCCATGGGCATTCAATCCCTGCTCCCCTCCCTGAAGTCGATCGTGCGTACAAAACACATTGGCGAGGCGTACGGGGGCAAAAAGGTTGCGGTTGATTCGTACTGCTGGCTCCATCGCGGGGCGTACTCGTGTTCCGTCGAGCTTGTAGAAGGCATCCCTACGGATAAGTTCGTCACGAGTTTCATGAAGCGCGCGTGTATGTTGAGACGGTGCGGGGTTGAAGCGGTGTACGTGTTTGACGGCGGGCGGATGCCGGGCAAAGCGAACGAGGAAGCGGAGCGAAAACGAACTAGGACCGAGGCGAAGGACCGCGCGCGGAAGCATAGACGCGCAGGGAACCTGACCGCGGCGAACGAGCAGTACCAAAGGGCGGTTGATGTAAGCCCTGAGATGGCCTTGGCTGTTATTGAAGAATTAAAAAAGAACGGCTTCGAGTGTATCGTAGCCCCGTACGAAGCGGATGCGCAGATGGCGTACCTCATTCGAAACGAATTCGTCCACGGCGTGGTTACTGAAGATTCAGATTTGGTCCCGCACAAATGCGCGAGCGTGTTTTTCAAAATGGACAACGAGGGTGTGGGGCAGGAAATTCGGTACGACGACATCGCTCAAAACAAAGACCTGTCCTTCGTGGGCTTCACCCCAGATCAGTTCCTTGAAATGTGCGTCATGAGCGGGTGCGATTACCTCCCTTCGCTGCCTGGCGTGGGGATTAAAAAAGCGCACACGCTGATGCGGCGGTTGAAGAAGTATGAAGTGGCGTTGAGGTCGTTACGATTCGAAGGCACATCCGTTTCGAAAAATTACGAGCTCGGGTTTAAAGACGCGCTGAACGTGTTCAAACACCAGTGGGTGTTCTGCCCGGTACGACGGGACATGGTGTTTTTGAGTGACGCGTTGCCGAAGGGAGGTGCGAACGGTGTGAAAACTACTACTACTGAAAATACTTGTGCTGAAACCAAATTGAGTGACGCCGACGTGGTTCGTTTAATCGGGGTGAAGCACCCTGTTGAATCAGCACGCGGGGTCGCGGACGGAGTTTTACACCCGATGAGCTTGGAGCTGTACTGCGCGTTGCCCACCACGGGCGCGCCGAGGTCAAACACGAATTTGTATGCCACGGATTCGTCGAAGCCAAACGGCCACACGCCGAACGTCGCGAGGTTCTTCAACCAACAAGGCGGGGGTTCGAAAAAGTCCAGACCGCTAAGCGCGAACGACGCGGTGGTTGACCTGTCGACGGGGGGGTCTATATGGGTTGGATCGGGTATGCGTGCTAATACCAGTGCTGAAGGCAACACTCACACTCCTAATTCCTTCGGCGTCTCGAGCTTACCTTTTGATTCGGAAAACCTAAAACCGAAAACCGACCCGCCGAGAGAAAAAGAAAAGTGGGTCACGCCCCCCGACCACACCGTCGGGAACCCGGGAAAGAGAGCGTTTTACGCGTTGTTACGCGCATCGCCGCTGAAGAAACCTTTACGAAATGAATCGAATGGGTTGAAGAAGAAGAAAATGGACGAAAACGGAAACGATGACGTCGCGGACGAGGTTGAATTAGATGCCATGGCGGATTTGGATTCTGAAAACGAAAAACTCTCAAAACTGTCCCCGGCGAAGCAGCACCCGTTTCACCTCCCCGCCTCGACGAGTCGGTACTTCTCTGGGGTTGGGAAAGGCGTTACGGGCGTTACGGAACCTGGGGCGATGACGAATTCGAAAAACACACCTGGACATCTATCTGAGTCATCCGCGCCGGAAGACACTGACGCTACTACGGCGTCTGAAAAGAGCGCGAAATCTTGCGATTTGTTAAACTCGTTTGCGTTTCAAAAACAAAAAACGCTGACCCCGCAAAAGCAAACCAAGCCTTTGTTTGAGAACTTCGCGTACGGCTGGAAGTGATTGGTAAATGTGGGTTATGAGTTATAGTTTAGGACAAGGGAAGGACGTGGCACCGGAAATATAACAGGCTAAGTAGCCTCTTAAGGTATCATGTATGTATGCGTAGGGTGATTTTTTATGCTTATTTGCTTATTGAAAATTGCCTTTTTTCCTTTCACGTCTTCATCGATGTGTCTCCTCTCATTCCGTGCCTCACCACCGCCCGGCTACTATCTCACCACCCGACTGGCCATGTCGGACTCATCCAACGATGAGGCTCCCGAGGAGGTGTCCCTCGGAGCGGTGCGTGCCTCGAAAGTTTCGTGACGTCGTGTCTCTCCGTTCGCGAGCAGGGCGCTCGCTACCCGCCGCCGCCGCCGCCCGAGTGCGATGCGGTTGAGACTCGAACGTCTCTTGCGACACCGACACACGCTAACCACATATGCCTTACCCTATCCATCACTCATACTCGCAACACAATAGGGCAAAGAAGCTGTCATCGCGACGCGCAAGCGCGAAGTCACGTGAGTGTCCTCCCTCCCGGCGCGCGCGTTTGGTATTTCGGCACTTTCGAGGAGATCTTTTGGCGATCTTTTCCCATCACCATTCGCCCTACTGAAACGCCAAGCACCACGTGACCCTTTGGCTGACCCTCCTCTCCCACTCCCCCACAGCGCGCGCAAGACGGTTAAGGAAACCGCGAAGCGCAAACGCGCGGAACAGGTAACCGCGCGGGCGGACGAAAAGGCGAAGACACGAGGTACGAAGAAAAAAACACAAAACGAAAGCAGCGACGACGAAGTGGAGGATTTGGACCAAGACGTCATCGCCGCGGTGGCGCGCAGGGACAAGGAGGCTGTAGAACCGAAACAAACCCCGGCTTCACGCAAGGAGAAGCTGTCTAAAAAGGCCTTGAAACGCGCTGCGATTCGAGCCGCCCGGGAAGCGGAGGAGGGTTATCTCGGGGACGGGGTGTGGGAGAAGGACGGAGTCGACGTGCGGGTTGTTAATGGTCAAATCGACGACGGCCGAATCTGCGGTACGGACACGGCGCTGGCGTTTTTACAGCGGAGAAACAGCGGACACAAGCGGTCGGGGAAGATGCTGCTGGATCCGAAAACAGGCAAGGCGAGACAAGTGGGGGGGGTCAACAGCCTCGGCGTGGGGAAGAAAAGGTAGACGTAATATGACTAATAGATGTACTTTCAACACTATTGCATTCATCTACCCTTTACTCCCTAGCGCGCCTAGAAACGAAGTGACCACCGCGCGTTGCGTGCTTTCTTGTCGCACCAACTTCCCGACGCGCCAGATGATAGACGTGCCGTCGTGTGAGGTGGAACACAAGTTTTTGCCGTAGGAGCAGACAGTCAACCCTGATATCCAGTCGCCGTGCCCGGTCAACGCGCATTTGAACTTCCCATCGCTAGCCCGCCAGACGTTTATCTTTCCATCCTCGCCGCCCGTGAACAGCGTGCCTTGGTCCGAGCCGCCTGAAGATTTCGTGCAAGTTATTGTCTTGATTACCATACCTCTATGCGCGGCTGGTAACGTGAAAATTGAACGAGCAGAGAACGAATCCGGGACGTTCTCCAGCCACGTGGCGCTCCACCCGTGAACGTCGCCTTCGCTCCCGACGCTGTAAAATCTCGAATCGTCCGAACTCACCGCGATGCAATTCACCGCCTCCGCGTGCGCTTCCAACGTTAGCTCACACTTGCCCCGTAGCAAGTTCCACGCGCGGATGGTACCGTCCCCCGAGCCAGTTAGAATTTGGGTTTCTGATTTATTAAACCGTGAAAGCGCACCTACTGGGCCGTCGTGCCCCGCGAGCGCGACTCGCAACGTTCCGGTCGAAACGTCCCAGACTTTCAAATCGCGGTCCGACCCGACGGCGAAGCATCTTTTATTATCCCCGCTTACTGCTATGTTGAATACCTTAGGGGTCTGTGAAAATGTAGTAGAGTACGCCTTGCGGCCTCGGCTAATTTCGCTGGCAGTTGCGTTGTCCGCGTCCAAATCCCGAGTGCGTTTATCTTCCGTGAAGTGGCTCATTGAATGTAGCGAGATGGATCGCAAACACGAACCGTCTCTCAGCTGCCAAACCTTCACGGCGTTGTCACTTCCCGCTGTGAATATCAATTCGCCGGTCGTGTCACAAGTCACCGCGCACACCGGGCCGTGATGCGCGTTTTGTATGGTCAACACGCATTCCTTTTTCGTATCGGTTCGTAAATCTACGTATCTCTCGTCGTTCTCGTCGGGGAGTCGCCACACGCGCACGTCGCCATCCGCTCCACCGGTTACCAGTTTCTGTCCATCACCAACACCACTCAACACTGTGCACAAAACCGCCCCGTGGTGCCCCCGAAACCGCCGCACCGGCCCATCAGGCACGTTCTGGATCTCAACATCAAGCAGTCTACGTCGTCGCGCGGCTTCTTTTAAACCCGCGATCCGGACTTTCCTCCAGCCGTGCACAGCGACGTGGTTCACGGAATCGACCTCACGACGTTGTCTTCGTTTTTTCTTCTGCTTTCGTTGAGGGGCGTGCGTATCAGCAGAAGCGGCTTCCTCCGCCTCGGCCGCACGCAGGGCATTGATCTTCGCGAGGAGCATTTTAGGTGTAGGGGCGCGTCCCCCCGACCCGAAACGCACGACGCCCACGCGTCGTCGCGAATGAGGACGGGAGAAGATTGGGGATGTTTTCATAACGGCTCGTCCGAGAATGAAAAATGAAAAATGAAATTGACATCGAAGCGCGCGTGGGGGATGGACGATGACGTGATGCTCGCGTACGCCGCGTTGGCCGCGGATCTCCGAGACGACAGCGATGTAACACGCGTCGCCGAACGTCTCAATACAGCGTGTCTGGATCTCGCACACGCAAACAGTCTGGTAAGTTTCTCTGCGTCGGGTGTGTTGGAGATCTTCTTCGACCATTTGCGGAAGAACTCCCTCGGCGTAAAGTCTTCCCCGAAAGACCTCGTGTGCGCGGTTATCGACCTGCTCATTGAGGTCGCGAAGGGCGAGTGCGTTTCGGGTGAAGCACAAACACACAAACACGACCGAAACCGCGGCGCCGCACGAGCTTGTACTATACTTCGCGGGGCGTTGAAGCGCGAATCGAAGAGAAGGTATTGCAAGGTCCAAAGTGAGGCACAGTGGCTTGAGATTCGATTCATGTCTCGCGTCTTTGCGAGGCGCGTGTCCGTGAAACTCGCTCAGGTCGTGCGGTGTGCCGGAGTACACGGTGTCAAACAGACAGAGAATACCAATCGTCACGAGTCTATTTTTCTGTGGAAAGCAGAGGCGCTCCGACTCGCCTGCGCGGCGCGTGTCGCGGTAGACGCGTTCAACAGTTCCAAACAGCGCACGGAGGACAATTTAAAGGACGACCTACAAATAAAATCGCGCGTCGACGCCGCGGTTGCCTCAAGCGCCGTCATTAAACTCACCGCCGACGCCTTTTCGGGTCCTGTAAGCACTCCTGCGTACTATACGCACGCATCTTTCACTGCGGCGTCGAGACTTTTCAATGCGCCGCCACGAAAGACCATTGTGAATGTAATTAAATCAGGCGCGCTTCGGTGGCCGACGAATTTAGTGGACGGGCCGTTTGAGATTGAACCATCTGGATCTCCGCCCTCCAACACCCCTTCCATGTACCGTCGCGCGTGGTTGCTGTTTTTCAAGGGCGGCCGGTTGGAGGACCTGGAGCTTGACCAAGACGCGGCGTGGCCGGCGCCGAACCAAGCGGCGTCCACTCAAGCGCTGCTCAACGTGTTCGCCGGCGAGGATGACTGCTTGGTTGAGTTCCTGGAGTGCGTTTTGCTTGCTGCTGATGCCCATGATGATGTCGAGGGTATAGGCGGGGATGGTAGGAGTACACAGAGTAGAAAGCGTCCGAGACTCGAAGGAAATACTACTGGGTGGCGAGGAACCGCAAACGGACCTGATCCCGGAAGTGCGTTTTTAGCGTTGATGGTGGAGCTTGGCTGGGACTGCGATACGGTTTTTAACATGCTGTGCGGCGAAAACACTGAAAAAGCACAAGCCGTGTTCCTCGGGTATTTCGCGCGCGCGGTGGAGTTCGTGGAGACGTGGGACCACGAACACGCGCTTCGCGTGAAGGAGTTTTCAAAAAGCCTCATCAAAAAACTTGACGGAGAAGTTGAACTCGTCGAAGCGCTGCTTCTAACGTACATCTGCGACGCACTTGACAGCGTTAAAAACTCAGTAGACGATCTCATAGTCGAACGCGGTGAATAACCGGTGCAGGATACCATGGTAGTTTAGTTAGTAGTATCGATAGTTAGGGGCTAGTTTATATATAAAGTGCTATGTACGCGTAGTCCGCTATTCCAAAGTCGTCTTCCAAAAATCCTCCTCTACGCCTCGTTTCTCCTCCTCTCTTTTTTCGACACGAACACGGGCATGGGCGTCGGTCGAGGCCCTTTGCCCTTCCACGATCCCAACACGTCATCGCTACTTACATCCCACGCCGAAAACTCAGGGTCGTTGATCGAGTCGACGAACTTAGAAAACCGACGTTGGACTTTCGTGTTCACGCGCGTTCGCCACTCGTTTTCTTCATTTTTCCGCTTTTCGGGTTTGTCGGAGTCGTCGCCATTGTTGAATTCTTGAGTCAATAACTCGTCATCAAGCTCGTAGTGTTTAGGGTACGGAGGCGCCTCAAGCGGCTTGAACGCAGTAGGAACGTCATCCCCCCACCGCCGCCCAGTGGAGAAGGCTTTCATCCTCCACGCCGCGGCGACGACGCTTTCGAGCTTGCCGTTTTTATTTCGACGCGAAATTGTTTCGTCTGCTTTACGTCCAGTCTTCTCACCTTCGCCATCACCCCACGGTTCTTTCGCTCTTTCCGTAGCGCGCACGCCCGCCGCTTCTCGTGAATCTGCTGCCCACCGCGCTTTGCGTGCCACAGGGTCCTCGTCAGGGTAAGACACGGCATAAAAGCCGTCCTCGTCGTCACCGGGGCGCGTGTCATTCATTTCCAAATCGCAATCCTCTTCCGTTTGTGCTGGATTCGATGTTGAACATTTCCCGGAAAGATTCGGTTTGGTGCCTCGCACTTCCACGCTTAAAGTTGGAGCCGTTAAGCGCGCCAGGGCGACTCGCCGGTCATCCACTCGGGACAGCTTCGGCTTGCCTAAAGCTACGGCCACGAAACCGCGGCTTGGGGAGGTTACGCTCGTGTTTGTCGGTACGGTGGCTTGTGTCGATCGTTGCTCATTCGTCCCCGCCTCTGATTTTACCGACCGAAACGCCGCGTCACCCACGGACCCAAAGAGGGGAGGACCGCCCCGGGGACCGCGCTCCACCCCGACGCCGCCCGTCGACCGGGACATAGCGCGCCAGCTGCCGGAAGGCATGGCGCCCGCACCGCGCGCGCCCCAACTCTGCGGAGCAAGGAGGCACGCGGGCGTTTTCGAGAGCTTTCGTGACAGAAAAAACCATTCGTCAAAATCACGTTTGTATGGGCAAACAGTCAGAAGTGAGAGAATCGGAAACGAGAAGATGAGCTCTTCTGCCGCTCGCGGACAGTTCACACGGCGCAGCGCACGTCTCGTCCGTCTGTTCGACGTTCGTGACTTATACGTCTCGCGGTCGACACGCTCGAGCTCGTTCAGCGACGAAACCCTTCGTCACGTAGGAAACACAACCGGAGCTCCGTCGCGAGTCGTTGCCCCCTTCGAGTTAAAAATCATGTCTGACGACTGCACGTCTAGGTTCGCCACTTCGTCCGCCGCCGGCTTCGGCTTCGGCAGCTTGATCGGCGCGCTGAACGCCACCTGGCAGGTACATCAAAGACGAATTCCGTTCGTCCATCACGTATTCTAGGGTAAAACACATACGGGGCACACTCATAGATGATGACGACCTCAGATTTCAATCACTAACCCTTCCCCAATCTTCAACTTCCAAAACTTTCAGGATGCCCCCGCTGTGATGCGCAACCAGAGTTGGCCCGCTGTGACGAAAACGGGCTCGATGATGTTCAGCGCGGGTGCGATGTTCGCCGCGGTGGGGGGTTTGTATTCAGGCGTGTCGTGCGTCTCAGAAGGTATCAGAGGCAAAGCGGATTTCTGGAACGGCGTTTACGGCGGGCTCGCGGCGGGGCAAGTCGTCGGGATCAAGGGGCGAAGCTTGGGTCTTGGAGTTGGCGCGGGCGTCGCTTTCGCCGCCGCATCAGCTGCCGCGGACGCCGCGGGGTACAAAGTCAGGGGCGAAGGAGGCTTTGACGACGGCGCCACGCCCCCGCGCATCTACTTTCCCTACAAGAACTGAGCGTGGGAAGTGGGAGCGGCGCGAACGTAATCGTACAGTATCACAAAAAACTATTTCAGTTGCGTCTATCTATGTGCGATTCAGTCCTATTTCGCGTGAGAGGTTTTCTTGCACACCGCGCTGTGATTTTTTAGCTTACCGTGAGGGCAAGGCGTGCACTCCGCACACTTGCGTTTCACCTTCCCGTGAGGGCAGGAGGTGCACGCCGCGCAGTCAGCTTTCACCTTGCCGTGGGGGCAGGGGATGCACGCCGCGCAGTTGGCTTTCCGCTTGCCGTGAGGGCAAGGGTTACACTGCACACACCTGCTTTTCTCCTCTCCATGCGAGCAACGTTTTCGTTCCACATCGCGTCTCGTGTACGACAGTATCCCGGAGATTCCAAGTGCGTCGGCGTGCGGCTATTGCATCGTCACGACCATTCACCACGGCCGTGTATGTAGCCTCAGAAGCGTCCGTCGGATCAATAACACGAGAGCGCTGTGCACAAGTGTGCTTCATTCGTGGCAACGATCCAGTTTTCAGGTGCTGACTGCCTGTCGACCGAAAGACTACTGAATTTCGTTTCGACCCCGACTCTACTTTACAGTCGTCCCCACGAGCACGCGCGGTCAGTCGCCCCCGCGCGTTGTTCCCGCGATGGGCAGCGACAACGCGTGGGCGCTGTTCGGCTCGGACGACGACACAGACCCCGACCCCGTGTGTAGCAAGCGACCTCGGTCGGATCCGTCATCCGGGGGAAATATTTCGGGAGCGGCGGTCGGCGGGAGCATCGATGGAGGCGACAAGAGCGACGGCACGGACACCGCTCGATTCGGCGCGCCCAAGACTTCATTATACGACGACGCATATTTCGCCGCCACGCGCGCGTTGTGGTCTGACCCCGAGCCTGAACTCCCCACACTCCGTTCGTTCACCGACGCGCTGACCGCCGACGCGCTGATTCGCGTTTCGCAAATCGCCACCGCGCTCCGCCAACACAGACCCGAGGGCGGTGCCGCCGCGGACGCGCTCGCGGAGACCGTGCGTTTGGCTGAAGGAAAAGACTGGTCCGCAGTTGCAAAACTCGCCAAAAAAGCCACGGACGCGCACCAACGACAGCTTGACCACGGCAACTGGCCACACGAGTGTTGGCAACAATCGCACGTGTTGGCGCTCGGTTTTCGCATCGCGTCGCGTCTTCACTGTACCGACGAGAACTCCGAAACCTCCGCGGTCCCCGACCGACTCGGCCGAATCGCACTCGAAGCTCTGGCGATGGTGACCCTGGAAACCGAACCAAGCTCAGTTCCGAAGTGGCTGGGACACGGGATTCTTTTCGCGGAAAGGAAGTGCGTCGATGACGCGCGATTGAAACAAAAACGAATGTCGAAAGAAAACACTTTCCAAACGAAAAAGCAAAATACCGCAATTCCGTGCAAAGTGCCACGCGACTCCCCACGAATCGACACGTCACGCGCCGTGCCTCGCGTTTCCTGCGATGCCACCTCCGCCGCGTCCTTCCATGAGACGTATTTCAAAACAAACATGCCAGTAGTGTTGGAGCATTTAGTGTGCGAGAAACGCGGGTGGGCGCATTTGGAGGAATGGCGCGACGTTTCTGGTTTTTTTAACGACGCCAATGACAGGCTTGTGCCCGTTACCTTCGGCGGGCACGGCGATGATAACATCGTAACGGAAATGGCCCTCGGGGATTTGATACGAGACTACTTGGGCCAACTAGAAGCAGATGAGAAATCCTATGAGGAAAATCGCACCACAGAGCAATTACCAACAGTAGCGTACATGTCGCAACACTGTTTGTTTCACCAGGTTCCTGAATTGGCCAAGAAAATACAAGTCCCTGGTTACTTATTAGGTAAGTTAAAGCCAGACACCGGCGCTGTCAATGCCTGGGTAGGCACGGCTGACACGAAAACCGCGCTCCACCGTGACCCTTACTCAAATTTATTAACTCAAACAACTGGGTTTAAATATGTGCGACTGTATGACGTAAGTGAAAGCTCAAAATTATACCCCGAAAAAAGTTTACGCGACGGCAACTCAAACACGTTTACGAAAAGTTCCGTCGTCGTCGAAACCCCGGATCTGAAAAGGCACCCAAAGTTCGCCGACGCTTCGTATTTCGAAACTATCCTAGCTCCGGGAGACGCGCTGTTCATGCCCAAGGGGATGTGGCACTACGTCAGGGCGCTCACGCCAAGCGTGAGCGTCAACTTCTGGTGGAATTGAGGGAGTTGTAATGAAATAGTTTCATTTTTGCTCTCGAAATCTCACTGTTTGAAACCTGCGCCACTCATCAATCTTCACTCCGAGTCGCGCTTGGTACATGTCCCGCGGCTTTGCTTTCTGCGTTTCCTCGCGGGGTTTCAAGCACGGCAACTCGGTCCGTCATCACTTGCGCGCTAGCTCACGCCGAAGAAGCGGTTTAAAACCCACACACCGACCCGCGATGGCCACTCTCGTCGAGAACGCGATCCCCGAAAAACCAATTGAATCCGCAACCCTGCCTTCTGTGATTTTCTTCGACTGCGACGATTGCTTGTACAAAAACGACTGGCGCGTCGCTCAACTCCTCACGGCGAAGATCGATTCCTTCTGTAGCGATAAGCTCTCCATGCGCAGCGGACACGCGTATGAGCTGTACAAGAAGTGGGGCACCTGTTTGCGGGGCATGCAACAAGAAAATATAATCGACGATGTTCTGTTAGAGGAATATTTGGAGTATGCGCACGACATTCCGCTGCACGAGCACATCGCACCTGATCCTGAGCTGCGCAAAATGCTCGAGTCATTAGACCCACAAATCCCCAAGTGGGTGTTCACTGCGAGCACGAAACCGCACGCCATGCGTTGTCTGGAACTATTGGGAATCCACGACCTGTTCCAGGGGATCATCGACGTGCGCGCCGTGGAGTGGGTCACGAAACACGATGATGACGCGTATAAGCGAGCGATGGAAGTTGCGGGATTTTCTGGACACCCTAACTCCTGTTTATTTTTAGACGACAGCACGAGCAACATGAAAGCCGCGAAAAGAGTGGGGTGGCGGACCGTGTTGGTCGGGAGACACGCGCGGGACTCTGGGGAGTTTATCGAGTGCGACGACGCGGATCACGCTATTGACAAGATTCACGAACTCGAGGAGCTGTTGCCGCACTTGTTTCCGAAGTATAGAGGTAATTAATCTCGATTATTTATTGTATTTATTTAATACTCAATATCCCATCTCAGTACCCCCCCCGCGTCCCCTCAACCCGCTTTGGTCGCCGTACACCGAGCCGCCGCCGATGCCCTGCGCCTGGCCGCCGTACGAGTACGACCCGGTGCCTTGCCCCGGCACGGCTTGCGGGGGCAAAACGCCTCCGCCGGGCTGCATGCCTTGCCCGTACGGTTGGCCACCTTGGTTGCCGTACGATCCACTGCCTCCTGATCCGAACCCGGGCTGGATGTACGACCCTTGGCCGAACGAGGACCCGCCGAAGCCGCCGCCGCCGCCTCCGCCAAAGGACCCTGACCCTCCTCCGCCGTACATAGTCCCCACGCCTCCACCCCTCGACCCAGTGACCTTGCCCTTCTCGTCTTTGTTGAAGAAGTAAGTTACTGCGTATACTTGCACTGCGGCGACTATACACAACGTGCACACCTCCGCCACGGTCCACCACAGCGTTCGCCGGGCGTTTGAGTCGGCGGTCTTTTTATGTCTGCTTGCGCGAGCTTTCAAGTAAAACAACTCCTGCCTCATCAGGGACACTTCGTCTTGGAGGTTCAACGCTAATACGTTGATGTCGCTCGCATGGCCTGCGGATAACACTTTCGAAGTATCTTTTGCTTTCTTCCCTCCAGAAGCATCCGCTTTCCTCGGAACATTAGCGTCCCCGCCCTTCGTGTTTTTCGGCGACTTCGCGAGATACTCGTCTATCTCGTCCGTGTCGTCGTCATGCACGGGTTGGAAGTAATGTACCCTGACATACGCCGGGGCTTCTTGTGGTTTCTTCTGGTGAGGTAACGCCTGGAGCCAGGACTTCTTTCCCTTCGTGCCACTGTTCGTGAAGCAGATGGCATACGAACCGACACCCACGCCGTTGACGTCGAACTCGGAACGCGACTTGCCTTCCCGATCGCGATGGATGACCGTGCCATCCGGTTGCTTTACTTCTACTTGCACGATCGCTAAATTGCGCTCACCTCTTTGCATCTCGTAGTACTTGTGCGGGTCCTTCGACACGACGTACGCGCCTAACACACGGAATGGCAATTCGTGAGAGTTATCCGCATCCCGCGCGTTCTCGATTTCCTTGGAGAAGCACTCGGTTTCGTTGAACGCGATCTCGATGGCGAACGCGTTCGTTGATTTGACTGTGGACGCGATCATGGCCAACGCCAGCAACGCCCAAGGCATGGGAGGGAACGATCGAGCCATCGTCGACGGGAAGAAGATCTGCACCCTAGACCTGTAAGCCAAGAAACACCCGATTCGTGCAGATCGGGGTCGTGCACCGCGCGCGTCACTTCTGGACCCCCGCGCCACTTCATCCAAGATCTAGTCCGCGGCCCGATCCTTTCTGGAAATATCGGACGTTGGAACAAGATTTCGCTTCGGTGCATCCTCGGTGTTGACCAGGGGGCACTCCGGCCCGCACGGTACGCACGCAGTCCATCTCGGCGGTGGACCGCCGAGCTCGTGCGGGTTTTGGAAAACGCAGCACGAGATCTCGTGTCCGCAATGGTGCGAAGACGCAGAGGGTCCCCTTCCCGACCACCACGAAACGTCATGCTGGCGAGTTTTCACGCGTCGTTGTCATTCTTGTCACTCGCTTCGTAGTCATTCTTCGTTCGTTGTCATTCGCTGACCCGTGTCATCAACCCCCCCCAACCCCAGACGTCTTCCTCCCTGGACGCCACCGAGGCGGAGTACAACATCGCGCAAGTGAAGCGCCTTACGTTACGCGAGCGCCGGACCGAAATCGAGCGCGATGGAAAAGACGCGTGGAAGTGGTTAGAGTGGACCTCGATGAAGGTGCAGTTCGCGAAGGAAGTGCTTCAAGCCGCGGAACAGGAGCACGCCGCACGCAAAGTGACTTTTGAGAGACTAGCCGCGCAGCTTGAGAGCAACAATGCAGTGCAGAAGGAGATTGATTCAAAAATACGGAAACTGGAGGTGGCGCTGACGGCGGGTGGGCGGTCCACGGATTCGCATTCGCCGGCTATTAAAAAACTGGAGAAAGTCTTGGCGGTTGCAAGGGGGCGGACGGATAACTCAACGACTCCCGAGTCAAGCGGGCCGTTCCCGCAAGTGCCGCAGACACGGCCTGGTGAACATAAAAGGCCCGGTGAGCAGAACAGGCCTAGTGAGCAGAACAGACCTACAAGTGCTTTCACAAGTGCTTCCAAACCTGACTCTAACCCAGAACCGCCGAAAGAAAAGCAAACTTCAAAGTTTCTCAACATCGGCCGTCCGAAGCTACCCGAAAAAAAGAACGACGACACCGACCACCTTCGCGACGGGTACGCGAAGGCGTATATCAAGGAAAAGAAACCGTTCTTTCCGGTTCCGGGGGTTAATAACTCAAGATCGAGTGATAACTCAAGAGGTAGTGTACTTCCATCTGGTCACGACCACCCCTCGGCACCCCCACTCACCGACCCGCCCTTGAACTTCTTCGACGAGGTCGTTGGTACGGGGCGGATGCATCGCGCGGAGAGCGGGGTGAGCGAAGAAGGCTCGTTCGATGGCATGCCGCCCGTGGAGGATTTGACGACAGATATTCCGAAACAGTCGCTGGAGAGCATTTTGGGGGTTCCGCAGAACGTTGGGAAACAAAGCAACATCCCTCCTCCGTCGCCCGCGTCTGTGATTTTGCGGCAGTCCGCTATAGGCGACGAGGAACGCGCACGGAACGCGGCGGTGGAGCGGTCGCGGGCGGAGGCGGCGGATGCGAGGGCGGTGGCGAGGGCGGCGAGGGAACGGCGGGAAGCGCTGGCGGCTTCGAGTAAGGGGTCGAGTGGAAGTCTGAACAACGAGGTGCCGATGCCGGAACGACACACATCGCCGTCGGTGTCCGAAAGCGACTCGCCGACGCAACAGCCAATCCCTCCAGCCTTCGATGGTTTCGCTGATTTCGCGACATTCGGTGAAAGCGGGGATGATGCGGCTGTTCAAAAGGCGTTCGTGAAGCGCTTGCAGCTGTGCTTAAAACGTCCGGAAAACTTAGTGTGCGCGGACTGCACGATGCGGCTTCCCCGTTGGGCCAGCGTCAACCTCGGTATCTTTGTCTGCACGAACTGCAGCGGCATACACCGGAGCTTGGGCGTGCACATTTCGTTCGTGCGATCCACGCAGCTTGACCGGTGGGACGAGG
>MDSY01027004.1_pt1 | contig 33519 bp, 36 predicted proteins | sample 811131 | NCBI WGS metagenome assembly MDSY01 (sample SAMN05326643, study PRJNA326480) | marine metagenome | isolation source: seawater | place: Atlantic Ocean: South West | collected 2010 | reverse complement strand
TAATAGGTTTCGTTTACTATATACATCAATTTAATTTAGGAGGTCTCCGTGAAGTTTATTACATTTTTAGCAATCTGTTTATTGATTACGAGCACAAGTCTTGCGAGCAAAGAAATAGAATCTTATCCGAAAGAAACGTGTCAAGGAATTTATAAAGCAATTGGAACTTTTCTTGCTCTAGCAGATACAGAGTGGAAACAAGGAAATTCAGAAAAGGCAATGTTTTATTCAACCGCATCCGCAAATTACGCAACTATTTATAAAACGGTGTGTAAGCGTTAATTTAAGACAACATCGAGAAACCACTCACATTCGAGCGCCGATATCTCATCATGGTTTTAATACGGAGCCTTAATTCGTAATGCCGACAAAAATCCTAAGGTACCTATTCACGGCTTATGGGATGATGGTCTCACAGGTCAGTTTGGCAGAACCATCACCACCGCATACAAACGACGCCAGAAAAAGCCCGTTATTAGCACCGGTGACCGAGCGCAAGCCTGTTGTTGGCGGCGGGGTTTACTCCCCTTATAACGACCAGATACCCCAACAGGTTTATTGGGGCGACACGCATCTACATAGTTCTCTAAGTGTCGATGCAGCCTCGGCGGGTAATCAACGTTTATCTCCTGCTGAAGCCTATCGTTTTGCTCGAGGCGAAAAAGTGATGGCCAATAGCGGCCAAGAAGTTCGCCTTAATCGCCCGCTAGATTTTTTAGTCGTCGCTGATCATGCTGAATACCTTGGCCTAATGCGCAAGATCATGACGACAGATCCATCACTCGAATCGTCCGAAGGCGGAAGAAAAATTCTTAATGTGCTCATGGAAGGTCGCGACCAAGTCAGCAAATTGGCTATGGATGTCGGCCTCGCTTTTATTGACAGTGATAATCGCTATCCCACACCAGTACAAACGTTTAATAGCTGGAAGGCATCAACGGCCACCGCTGACTATTTTAATGAGCCGGGTAAATTCACCGCGTTAATTGGTTATGAATGGACTTACTTCCCGCAAGGCGATAATTTACATCGCGTCGTTATTTATAAAGATGGCGCTGAAAAAGCCGCAGCTATGCCACCCTTTTCAGCACTTGATGGAAAAGAACCGGAACAATTATGGGCATTTATGGCCGACTATGAACAACAAACGGGCGGTGAAATACTGGCCATACCTCACAATGCCAATGTCAGTAACGGCCGTATGTTCACGCTTGAAAAGTCAAGCGGTGAAGCCATCGATGCTTACTACAGTAAAACAAGAGTGCGCTGGGAACCCTTAATTGAAGTTACGCAAATAAAAGGCGATGGGGAGGCTCACCCGCTTTTGTCGCCTGATGACGAATTTGCTGACTTTGAAAACTGGGACAAAGGCAACCTAAATCCCTTTGGCCAACACACAAAGACAACCGAAATGCTGACGCATGAATACGCTCGTTCAGCACTCAAACTGGGGCTAGAAGCTGAACGTTTAACCGGCATTAACCCTTTTCAATTTGGCATGATTGGCAGCACGGATGCACACACTTCGCTGGCAACCGCTGAAGAAAATAACTATTGGGGCAAAGTCTCTGCACTTGAACCAGGTAATGAGCGCTCAAAAGGAATATTTTTCCCCTCTGAAAATCCATCGAAAGAAGCCACTTTCGCTTGGGAGCAAGTGGCCGCAGGTTATGCCGCCGTGTGGGCCGTTGACAATACCCGAGAGAGCTTATTTGCTGCAATGAAACGAAAAGAGGTTTACGCAACAACGGGACCAAGAATGTCAGTTCGATTTTTTGCGGGCTGGCACTATCAAGATAATGATGCGTTTAAACCTGACAGCGCACGTATCGGTTATGCCGGCGGTGTACCAATGGGCGGCGAACTCAACTACCAATCATCAACGCAAAAACCACGATTCTTAGTCACCGCCATTAAAGACATTAACGGGGCTAACCTGGATCGCATTCAAATTGTCAAAGGCTGGCAAGATGAACATGGTAAACTGCATGAAAAAGTCTATAACGTTGCCGTATCCAGAGATCGAAAGATACGTCGAAATGGTTCAGTAAGGCCAGTGAAATCTACTGTGAGCTTTAATCCTCCTAATTACATCAATACAGTGGGTGATGCTCAACTCGCAACGGTGTGGGAAGACCCAGACTTCGACCATACTGAAGCGGCTTTTTACTATGCTCGGGTGCTAGAGATTCCAACCCCAAGATGGACAGAATACGACAAAGAAAAGTTTGGTTATCAGAACACCCCAAAAACTCCGCGTGAAATTCAAGACCGTGCTTACACTTCTCCCATTTGGTATAAGCCAGAATTTTAAATCAAAAAAAAGCCTCAAGTTATCTTAACTTGAGGCTTTTTTAATTGCGATTCTATAATTAACAGCCGTGCTTAATGCTTTTCAGAACCAACAACCCACATGGCGTAAAACTGCGCGCCGCCACCATAAGCATGGCCCAAGGCTTTCTTAGCGCCTTCAACCTGATGATCCTCTGCACTTCCTCTGACCTGACGAGCAGCTTCAGCAAAACGAATCATCCCAGAAGCACCAATCGCATTTGATGAGAGCACACCGCCAGAACAGTTCCAGGGTATATCACCACCTTCATCTAATGACGTGGCGCCACTCATGGTCAACTCCCAACCTTTACCCGGTTCCGCAAAGCCAAGGTTCTCTAACCACATGGGCTCATACCAAGAAAATGGCACATAGACTTCTGCACAGTCAAAATCTTTTCGAGGGTCCGTGATGCCGGCCTGTGCATAAACATCTTTCGCACAATCGCGACCTGCATGCGGACTCACTTGCTCACGACCAGCATACATAGTTGGCTCCGAGCGCATCGCTGCGCCTTGGATCCAAGCAGGCTTACCGGGCGATTCATCAACTAGGTCTTCATGCGCAATGACCATCGCGCAAGCACCATCAGAAGAAGGACAAGACTCTAAAAAGCGGAGCGGATCCCATAACATAGGTGAGGCTTCAACCATTTCCATGCTAATGTCTTTTAACTGCAGATGCGCGAGAGGATTTTTTAAAGCATGCAGACGATCTTTGACCGCAACTTTAATGCCAGCATCATAAGGCGCATTTGAACGACGAATGTATTCACGGATAATCGGCGCAAAATAACCGCCCGCACCTGCATTTAAATGCGGTGAAAAAGGTTGAGGATTGGACAGAGCCCACATCGCATTTGATTCTGATTGTTTTTCAAAAGTAACCGTTAATACTCGCTTAAACACCCCACTTTGCACGTGAGAAGCCGCAACGATTGCTGTCGAACCGCCAACAGAACCGGCTGTATGAACACGAATCATCGGCTTACCATTACAACCTAATGCATCAGTCAGATATAATTCAGGCATAACGACGCCCTCAAACATATCCGGTGCTTTTCCAAGAATGACGGCATCAATATCATCCCAAACTAAACCCGCATCATTAAGTGCGTTCATAGCCGCCTCTCTTACTAAACCGGCGATTGATACATCAATCCGTTTGGTTTGGTATTTAGTTTGTCCAATCCCAACTACTGCTGCTAATTCAGCCATTACATACTCTCCAAAACCAAAATCATATTTTGTTGTAAGCAAGGACCGCTAGTTGCGTGCGCAACGCCGCGCTTGTATTCCCCTGCAATTATACGTTTAGCTACCTCGCCAACGCGTGACAAACCAGAAGCCATAAATAGATGACCCGCCAGGACGCCCCCTGAGGGATTAATTACAACCGAATCATCGAGACCTAGAGCGCGTTTTACAATAATTTCTTGGTGACTAAAAGGCGCGTAGATTTCTGCTACATCAACTGGCGCATCATGTACGCCCGCTTTTTCTGCGGCAATTTCAACCGACGGCGAGCGACTTAAATCACGCAAGGTGACATGATGCGTTTCGATACGATGGTCAATGCCTTTAATCACTGCATAGGGTTTACCCATTGCTTTAGCTTTTTCAACGGTACAGATGACCATCGCTGCAGCCCCGTCTGAAATCGGACAACAGTCATGCTTGCGAAGCGGCGATACCATTTCCGGTTCAGCCAGCAGTTGGTCGACAGTAAAATCGCCACTCAATTGTGCGTGCGGGTTATTCTTGGCATTAGCACGAGAATTGACCACCACTTCAGCTAAATCAGCCTCACTGACCTCTCCCGCTTCCAGCAAGCTACGTGCTTGCATAGCCGCTAAACTAATGGTGTCGACACCTAACGGTGCCAAATAATAGGGGTCAAGTTGCAATGACAGAACATTACTCAACTCGCCCGGTGAGGATTTACCAAAACCATAGATCAAGGCACTTTCGGCCTGGCCCATTTGAATCTTTAACCAAGACTCATAGAGCGCCCAAGCCGCATCCATTTCAACGTGAGACTCTTTTATTGGAGGCACTGCGCCTAAGGCATCAACGCCGGCAACAAAAGCAAAAGCAGCTCCCTGCTGATAATCACAACTCCCTGAGCAAGTGAAATCAACGTCTTGTACGCTACTTAAACCCGCTTCTTTTAATGCCGCTTGCACCACAGGCATGATTAATTCAACTTCATTTTGCGCACCTGCATAGCGCACGCAATCACTTTGTACAAAGGAAACAATCGCAACGTCTTGCATCTTATTGTCCTCCCTTATCTGATTCAGTATCTAACGGTTTCCAAAAGCGAATATTATCCATGGCATAACCCCATTCCTCTTCTGGCTTCCAAACCGCTTTAACTCGCATACCTATTTCCACAGCGTCGTTATCAACTTCACTCAATAGATGAATAAACGAAACATCAGCACCATCTGCAAGCAAATTAGCAACCACGTAGGGTGGCTTTATAGGGTTACCCGGAATGGGTATATGAACAATAGTAAATGATTCAACGGTCGCTACATCCGCACATTCAACTTCCTCAGTCGTTGCCACGCCAGTAGCAGGGCAAGAACCTCTAGGAGGAACATAAACAAATTCACCGCCGGGAGCTTTTTGGCCAACGATCTTACCTTTGCGAATCTGGTGTAAGTAACGTGCTGTGGCATTTCCCGCTGTGTAGTTGTAATCTAAATAAGTAGGGGCATCCATCATAACCACAGGCTCTTCGAAATCATGCCGAGGTATGTTACCCGAACTGCTATCACCGGGTTCAAAACAGACGATATCTTTTATATTGCCCTGAGCCTGATCAATCCAGCGAACTCTCACCTTCATACCAGTTTTCATTTGACTGGCATCACCTTGCGTATCAATCGCATGTAATATTGGTGTATCAGCACCGTCAAGCTTGATCATACCCCAAGCAAAGGGATGACTTAACGGGTGATGCTCGGTAGGTTTAGCGACCCAACACCAATTAACCACTTCGCCTGTATCTGCCACATCGACAAATTCAATGAGCGCTTCAGCCGTTACTGGATCATATTCCACCGGCGGAACAATTACTCGCCCATCAGAACCTTTAACCCCAACCATTTTGCCATCTCGGAGTGAGCTTAAAAATCGCCCAACAATTGGCCCCGTTGATCGAGTATAAGTGAAGCCGAGAGTGAATTTCTGACTTAACACCTCGACTTGTTGGCCAGTTGCTGACCCGTTTTCTAATGACATAGTTTCACCTCTAAATATGTAATTCGTGAATTCTAACGCGCAATGATGTGTAAATGTTTATTTTAAATATTACTATTTGTTTTTAAAACTTTTTTAACCAGTCACTTAATGCTTTAAGAGTAAAATCGGACCAAGGTATCAAGCTCCGCTCGCTCGGTCAGTGCCGCTGATGAGGCATGCTCCTCATCAGGATAACCAAAAGAGATACCAAACATCAATTTATAGTCTTCACTGATATTGAGCGTTTCTCGAAGTCGGTCAGCTATAAAGCTCAATGCGGTTTGTGGGCAGCTACCGACACCATGGGCGGTCATTGACAACATTAGCGTCTGTGCATACATTCCAAGATCGGCTGCTTCTCGAACCCCTGTATTGTCTTCCGTCACAAAGCAGGCTGGTAGAAAAAGAAACACCACATGCGGCGCATCAAAAAAAGTGAAGTTCTTAAAAAACTGCACATCTCTACCGGGCTTATCTTCTCGCGCAACGCCCACGGCGCTGTACAATGAATTGGCCGCGGCGATCTGGCGATCACGGTAAATACCATCGTATTTACCTGCGTACGGGAAATCCATGCTCATCTCACCTTGCATCACAGCTGCAGGGATTTGCTTACGTAATGCTTCGATCAGGTCACCCGAGACCACGGCTGATAGCCACGGCTGTGTGTTACAGTTAGAGGGCGCACCCAAGGCTGTAGTGAAAATTGAACGCAAGGTCTCGTCATCGAGAGCCTGTTTCTTAAAAGCACGTACCGATCGTCTTTTTCGCACGAGTTGGTCAAATAAATCAGCTGTATTCATGAAGATACTCTTTTTATGAGAGGGGTCCGAAATGGTTATTGAACACTACTGGCATCGCCAGCATCCAACATAGCTTGAATACTCTCTTTAGAGAGGCCTAAACTTGTTAGTATTTGTTCAGTATGCTGACCAATGGCCACCGGTGCTGGGGCTAACTGACTCGGCGTTTTGCTAAATCGTGGCGCTGGTGCAGAGTGGATGACACCGTCACGTTCAATGTAGCCTTCGCGCTCAACATTGTGTGGGTGTTTCACTGCCTCCGCCGCGGTTAAAACGGGCGCAAAACAAACATCGCTACCCTCCATTATATCGCACCACTGGGCTCGTGTTTTCGTCAGGAATTGCTCCGCCAACAGAACCTTCAAGGCCGGCCAACGAGCCTTGTCTAATTGGGCTTCGATGGGCAATTGCTCAGGTGATAAACCCATTTTCTCAATGAGCAATGCATAGAACTGCGGTTCGATTGAACCAATAGAAATATACAAGTCGTCAGAACAACGATAAACGCCGTAAAAATATGCGCCGCCATCCAACATGTTCGATTCTCGTTCATCACTCCAAAACCCTACAGCCCGGCAGCTATGCAAAAAGGACATCAATGAAGCCGTTCCGTCAACAATGGCTGCATCGACCACCTGACCTTCCCCAGAGGTTTTTACTGCATGCAATGCGGCCAAAATACCAACCACTAAATACAGTGAACCACCGCCAAAATCACCTAATAAATTGAGTGGCGGAATAGGGCCTGAGCTGCCAGTGCCAATTGCATCCAAAGCGCCCGTTAGCGCTATATAATTAATGTCATGGCCGGCTGCTTGCGACAAGGGACCCTGTTGACCCCAACCAGTCATTCGACCATAAACCAGCTTAGAATTGCTAGCGGAAAATACCTCTGGCCCTAAGCCCAACTTCTCCATGACACCGGGTCGAAAACCTTCTATCACAACATGCGCTGAATCAATTAATTTTTTTGCCGCATCAATACCCGCCTCTGATTTTAAATTCAATATCACAGACTGACGTCCACGATTCATTAAATCTGCTGGATTGGCACCAAAAGCTACTCCCCCACTGGCTCGATCAATACGAATCACTTCTGCACCCATGTCTGCAAGCAGCATACAAGCAAACGGAGCTGGACCAATCCCTGCAACTTCGATAACGCGAACACCTGATAGTGGACCCATAATTAATACCTGTTTTTAAATTATCAACAATTATGAAAACGATTATGAAAAGTAACGGACTGATTAGAAAAACACACAACCTTTTCTCTAATGAGTTGATTACAGTCTAAAAATGCTCTGCTATTTATTGGCATCATCGAACAATCAGTGTCTGCACCCATGCCTTTTGAATAGCCGACGTACTCAATGCACTGCTTGAAACAGTGTTTCTCCGAAATTGCATGCCCGACCAACGCCAAAAACCTTGAGCGGAATTTAAAATTCCTATAGGGCAAATCTGATTTTATAACGTGCACTTTTTCGAATTCTGATGCAGTTTCAAGAGCTTCGTCTTGAGAACCATTATCAATGAATGCTGTGCGTTTAAACCCAAGCTTAAAGTAAAGATGAATAAAAGCACCGATAAAATCAGCCCCCTCTTTAACCAAAAAAAAAGCCGTGAACACGTTGTTGGGTCGCGAGCACGTAGATTGAGAGCTGATCGATTTTACAGCAACAAAATCCAGTATTTTCTTGCGTAACCTCAACGTCTATCCCCTTGAGTAAATCAGTCATTTCTTTACACTGCAAGATTGACATGGGACAGCAGTATCTGCAATGACGAAAGAATCATAACCAACTATAATTGGCGCTTTTAACCTATTATGCATCGATACAACGGACTATATAAAGGCGGAATATATAATGAAAAAAAAGCCACAAGCATTTAGCGCTTCAGCTAGAATAAAAAGCCTAAAAGACGCGGTTAACGGCATTATTGTTGTGGCTAAAGAGGAGCATAATGCATGGCTTCATATCGTCGCAACAGTCATAGTCGTTGTCACTGCCAGCCAGTTCGATCTGACGGCAACTGAGCTTAGCTTGCTCATATTTGCCATTGGGCTTGTCTGGGTCAGCGAAACATTTAATAGTGCAATCGAGGCACTAGCGGACGAGGTAAATAGCGAGCTATCAGCAGGCATAAAAAAGACTAAAGATATTGCTGCCGGGGCGGTTTTAATCAGCAGTTTTACCGCATTTATAATTGGCCTACTGATATTTTTGCCTAAAATATAGACCCTGTTATTTTTTCTTACCAATATGCTTGATCATTCGACGACGCTTACTCACCTGCCTGGCGGTTAACTTATTCTTTTTACCCGCGTAAGGGTTGTCACCAGTGCGGTATTCAACCCGAATCGGCGTGCCAAAAAGATTTAAGGTCTTACGAAATGTTTTTTCTAAATAACGTGTGTAGTGTTTAGGCACCGCGTCAGTTTGGTTGCCATGAATTATAATAATCGGTGGATTCTGCCCCCCTGCATGCGCATAACGTAACTTTATTCTCCGACCGGCTACTAACGGGGGCGCATGATCAAACACAGCTTTTTCTAAAATCTTGGTTAATTCATTAGTCGATAATTTTTGAGTAGCTGCTTGATAAGCCGTATCAACTGACTGATAAAGCTCACCAACACCGGTGCCATGCAAGGCTGAAATAAATCTAATCTCAGCAAAATCATTAAAGGCCAAACGGCGCTCTAAGACTTCTTTAATCCCTTTCTTATAGTCGTTGTCGAGGCCATCCCATTTATTAATTGCAATAACTAGTGCACGACCTGCATTAACAATATGGCTCATCACATGCAGGTCTTGGTCAACTAAACCTTCGCTAGCATCAACCACAAGTACCGTTACCTGTGCGTCCGAAATAGCCTGTAAGGTTTTTAAAATTGAAAACTTTTCAATTGCCTCGGCAACATTTTTTCGTCGCCGAACGCCTGCAGTATCAATCAGCATATAAGGGCTTGACTCACCATTTTTATCGACCCTTTCGTAATCGATATATATGCTATCACGCGTCGTACCCGGGTGATCAAACACGACCACTCGATCCTCGCCAAGCATTCTATTCACTAGTGTCGATTTACCAACATTAGGACGACCCACAATAGCAATTCTTGTACTCTTCGATTTCGCCAGATTGATTGAGTGCTCGTACTCAGGAAATCTTTCAGCAAGCGAGTCAACTAATTGCTTCACGCCTCGGCCATGAGTGGCCGTTACAGGAAAGACACGATCTACGCCTAAGGCATAAAACTCACCGGCTGTAGTTTCATCCATACCATCAATTTTATTGGCCACTAACGAAAATGGCTTGCCGCGTTGACGAATCTCTTTAGCAATGGCTTCATCAGCTGGCATCAGCCCCGCTTTTGCATCAACCAACAAGACCACTTCATCGGCCTCCTCTATAGCAGCCAACGATTGCTGAGCCATAGCACCGTCAATACCCTCTTCAAGACCGCTCAAGCCGCCAGTATCAATGACAATAAAGCGGAGCTCGTCAACGATCGCTTCCCCGTATTTACGATCACGGGTCAAGCCTTCGTAATCGGCCACAAGAGCATCACGACTTCGAGTCAAACGATTAAATAAAGTTGACTTACCAACATTCGGTCGACCAACAAGTGCGATTACGGGTAACATAGATTAAGCTGCCTAATCAGAAATAGCTGCGCAGTTCTGAAATTGCGCGTGAATGTCACTAAAGATTATTTAATTTAAGAGCAGATAATTTGCCCGTATCAGAATAGACATATAACGTTTGGTCAATGCTGATCATCGGCACTCTAACACCGACACGAGATATCCTCTCACGACCAACAATACTGCCGTCAAGTTGCGACATCACATGCAGAAAACCTTCATTATCAGCCACCAAAAGAAAACCTGCAAACACAATAGGTGCACTTAGCTGACGGTTAACAAAAGCCGTTTGCTCCCATTTTAGCTCGCCATCTTCAGCATCAACAGCAAACACATGACCTTTATCATTGACGGCATAAACATTCTGAAAGCCCTCAGCAAGTTCACGGTATGTAGACATCTCAAATCGCCATAATGGTCTACCGGTTGATTTTAAAAACGCAAAAAGATAACCGTTATAACTTGCCGCATAGACTTTATTGTCAACGATCAACGGCGAAGCATCGACATCAATGATGCGATCCAGCTCGGCCTGACCCTTCGCAATGGCAATCAGCTTGCCCCAAAGTAGATTGCCATTTTTAATATCAATTGCGGTTAGCTTACCATTCGAAAATCCAGTATAGATCACACCGGCTTCAACAACGGGTGTTGCTGTGCCTCGAAGCGTAAGCACTGGCGGATCAATTGAATAGACCCAGCGCTGAACACCGCTTTCTTTATCAAGGCCAATAACTCGGCCGTCATAGGCCTGAACGACTACGGTGTCACTGCCAACTTGAGGCGCTGCAAGAACCTCACTTTCAACGTCAACCCGCCATAATTCGTCACCATTTTCAGCATTAATAGCAATAACAGCACCATCAATATCTGCCACCGTTACGACACCATGACCAACACCTACACCCGCAGCCAATGCTGAAAATTTGCTCCGCCAAAGAAGATTCCCTTCGAGGTTGTAACGCGCAACGAGGCCGTCGACTTCTGCGACATAAATACTTTCCTCGTCGTCAGCAAGCGTCAACCGATGGTAGAGGCCACCTTGTCCAGAGCCTAACTTGGCCGTCCAGATCTTCTCTATAACGACTTTCTCGTTGAAGCTAACCAAAGGGCGCGGCTTATTCGTGTCGTCCAAATCATCTTTTTGCCCACCACAAGCAACCAGCAAACATAAAGCCAAAGCGCTGAACAGAAAGCTAACTCTACCACTGATAAAATAACGAATTGATTTTAACAAACGGACTTCCCTCAAGATAATTTAAAAGCTGATTAATGTGGGTTTACAAAAAACTTCTGGCATGATTTAACTTTAGATCTAACGTTTGAGATGACCTTATCTGCAAAGCGCTTGCTAATGTCTGCGCCTGCTCATAAGCGTCAACTGCTGCTACAAAATCTTTATCATTTAGTAAGATGTCACCTTTTAATTCAGCTTTTGCATATTCCATAATCCCATCTTCACTGCCTACCAATAAGTCGAGGGCTGCTACAGAGTCACCCTTAGCCACGAGCACTTTGGCCAATCTTAATTGCGCTACAGCTTTCAATTGCAAACTAGGCTTATGATTCAACACCCAAGTTAACTCTTCTTCCGCGCTGACATAATCTTCATCAAGAACCGCCTGGCGAGCCTTAAAGAATGCAGCAAAATGTGCATATGCTGACGTTTCATTTTGAAGTTTAAGCGACTCCGCTTTGAAAATAGCACTGGCAATTTTTATATCATCAGCATTATTTTCTAAGGCAGCAACTGACTCTAGTAAATCCTGATAAGCTATAGAAGCTGCATCAATATTAGCTTGTTGGCCATCTTGCCAATTACGCCAACCGAAAATAGCAGCTAGGGAAATAACAATTGAAGCCAATAATGTCACTCCATTGTCTTGCCACCATTGCTTTAATCGTTCTATTTGTTCATCGTCGCTATATGTGTCCAATCTCTTTCTCCTAATAAATCGAATTCAATTAATGGTGCCTAAATAATTAATCAGTGAAGTTAACTCATCAGCAGTGCTAAAACTTACTTGTTCGCCTGTATCAAGATGCTTGAAGCTTACCGTTCTTTTTTCAACCTCATCTTCACCTATAACTAGTGCATATTTAGCGTTACTCTTATCAGCCTTCTTGAACTGACTTTTCATGCTAGTTGCCGCTAAATTTTGCATAATAGCAAAATCAGGCAAGGCATTTCGAATTTTCTCAGCTACGTTAAATGCATATTCTTGACAGCTAGACGCAGCAACAATTAAATATGCATCGGGATTGTGATTATCGCTTAGAGCAGCGAACTGATTCGCTTCAAGTAATAAGTATAATCTTTCTAGCCCCATAGCAAAGCCTATTGCTGGTGTGGGCTTGCCGCCTAACTGCTCAACCAACTTATCATATCGCCCGCCGCCACAAACCGTACCCTGAGCACCTAGATCGTTACTGACCCACTCAAAGACCGTGTCATTATAATAGTCTAAGCCTCTAACCAATCGCTGGTTATGTTTAACCTTAATACCCTGTCCCTGTAAAATACGGGTCAACTGCTCCAAACGGTCAACGGAATCGGTTGATAAAAATTCAGCCATTTTTGGCGCATCATTCAATAAGCTTTGGGTGTCTTTATTTTTACTATCTAATATTCTAAGTGGGTTTGAATCCAAACGTCTCAGGCTGTCAGAATCTAAAGATTTTGTATGCGCAGACAAAAACGTTACCAAGGCTTCCCTAAAATGAGCTCTAGCGACCGAGTCGCCAATATTGTTTAACTCTAATGAAACATTTTTTGCAACACCTAGGTCATTCCAAAAGCGTTGATTGAGCAACAACATTTCTGCTTCAACGTTGACATCGGGGTGACCAAAAACCTCGGCGCCCACTTGATGAAACTGCCGATGACGGCCCTTTTGGGGCTTTTCATAACGAAACATTGGCCCACAATACCAAAGCTTTTGTGGCACATTCAGTAAGCCATTCTCTATGACCGCTCGCACGCATCCAGCAGTTCCCTCAGGTCGCAACGCCAAAGACTCATTGTTTCTATCTGGGAAGGTATACATCTCCTTCTCAACAATGTCAGTGATCTCACCAATTGAGCGATGAAACAGCCCCGTCGTCTCAACCAGTGGCATACGAATTTCACGGTAGCCATAACGACTAAAAACGTTCGCGATGGATCGCTCGATAGCAGACCATCGACCTGACTCATCAGGCGTAATGTCTCTCATACCTCGAACAGCTTGTATTGCTTTCATCTCATTTACCACTAAACCTTGAAACGCTAAAGCGCATCAATCACCAAACGTACGCTATTATCATCTCGATAGCCCTGAATAGCAAAAGGCTGACTATTTAAAAATACGTTCACTTGCGGGCCGTTGCCTAATAGTAATTTCATCGGCAGATGCGCAGAAAAAGTTAGCTTTGACCCCTTTTTCGCCAAATCACGATACAACTGCTGGCCCTTAGCATCGCTCAGCTCAACCCAACTTGCGCCCTGAAACTCCAGTTCTAGCAAAGCCAGATTGGCTTTATCGTCGCGCTCAGAGTTATGCGCAACAAGGTATTCGGCCTCTTGATCCGAAAGCACTTCATCAGCAATCAAGGTTTTTTTTGTCAATTCATCGCCATGAACATTAACGTCAGCGGGGCTAGACGCTTGGTCTTCGAGGGTCATATTACTCGGCTCATTAGGTCGCTTTATTAACGAATCACTGTCCGTGAAAAGTGGGGCAACGGAGTATTGTGGCCGTGAATCAATGAGCCCAATACCATCCTGTTCTTTTGGGTCTGTCAATAAAAAAAAAACCAAGAAGACGACCGCCACTGTGCCTGCAAAAGAGCCGAATAACCATCGAATTTGATGCTTGTCTAAACCAAATAAATAACGCCGATTCAGACGCGATACCTCGACAGATCCTTTCACTACAGTACCATTATTTGATTCAATAGGAGGGTAATCTTCAAGTAAGGCGTCTATATCGATGTTTAGAAGATTCGCGCAATTGCGTAAATAACCCATGACAAATAATTTAGACGGGTAATTTGCTTGATCATAAGACTCTAAGGCCTGAATATAGCGAGCGGGTATCTTAGTGGTTTCTGCTAACTGATGAATTGAATAATCAGCAGCTAAACGCGCCTGACAAAGCAAAGAAACACGCTCTTGTATTTTATTAGAGGAATTTTCCATCGGTAGCTCAATCGTCATTTAATCAATCATTATCATACGCTGATATGACTCAGAATCTGGGTAAAGATTCCTTAAAGTCATTGAATAGCTGGCTTTTGCATCGGGCAAGTCAAGAGTGCGTGCAAGGTTAAAACCCAGTAACAGTAGTTCAGGATCTAAGCGGCTAACTTGATCTTTATAACGTTGTAAATATGCCCACGCAGAACTGGCATCTTGCATATCAAATGACAATATAGAAAGCTGTCTCAACGCGGCTCGATTATTTCCATTTAACAACAACACTTTTTGATAACTGACCTTAGCTTCGTCAAAACTCAATAACGATTGTTGACATAGCCCCTTCAATAATAATGCCGATTCACGATTCTGATAAAGAGCATCTTGACTAATTATCTGGAGCTGGCTCAAGGCTTCATCGAAGCGGTTTTCTTGATATAAATAATTGGCGTAATTATTCCTCAATCGAGAACTGCCGTCCCCCAAAATAATAGCTTGCTGATAATGCTGTTCAGCCATGGCCATTTCACCACTGTATTGAAACATTAATGCCAGCGCATCATGAACATCAGGTGAATTAGGCGAAAGCTCATAGGCTTTCTTCAAATGTCGGCGGGCCGCAACAAAATCTTTACTTACAAGGTATTTTTTAGCCGCATACACTCTGGATTCAACAACCTGATCAACCGTTCCCGGTTGAACAGAACCACTGCTCGAGGTAATACAAGAAGCTAGGCATGGCAATATTAATAATAAAGCAACTAATTTAAGGACTCTATCCACCTTAGGTTCTCCTATCAAAATGCCTCATAAGGGTTCAATAACTACTGGTGTAAGCCGTTTATAATGCGGACAGATTGCTCGTCATTATTTTTTTGGTTTGATAAATAACGCTGTTGGCGCTTAGTCCGGTCAGCCACCTGCCCCACTAATTGCCCACAGGCAGCATCGATATCGTCTCCTCGAGTAGTTCGAACAGGAGCAATGAAGCCCGCCCCGTTTAATACCCGCTGAAAGGCTTTTACTCGATTATTACTGGGTCGCTTATAGTCTGAAAGCGGAAAAGGGTTAAAAGGAATAAGGTTAATTTTACAAGGGACATCACGTAACAAGGCAACCAATTCATGCGCTAAAGGCAACGAATCATTTACATGATCAATTAACGTGTATTCAATCGTGATCACTCGTTTATTATCCGATAAGCCATTAATATATCGTAAACTGGATTCCAGCAACATGGCGATTGGGTACTTTTTGTTGATCGGCACCAGTTGACTGCGAAGTTCATCATTAGGTGCATGAAGTGATATTGCTAATGAACAGTCACTGACAGCGCCAAGCTTATCGAGCATAGGCACGACCCCTGATGTACTTAAGGTTACTCTTCGCTTGGATAAACCGTAGGCTAAGTCATCCATCATAAGGTTCATGCCGTCAACTACGTTGTCAAAATTTAACAGGGGTTCACCCATACCCATCATCACTACATTCGTCACTTTCAACTTATCGCTACTATCAATTTGTCCGGTCTTTTTATCTACTTTCTGGTGAGATTTAAACCCTTCAAACGACTTTATGGCCAACCAAACCTGGCCAATAATTTCAGCCGCTGTCAGGTCGCGCTGAAAGCCTTGCTTGCCGGTTGAGCAAAAACTACAATCTAGGCTGCAGCCAACTTGTGACGAAACACATAACGTACCGCGTCCTTTTTCAGGTATGTAAACCGCCTCGACACAGCTGCCGCTGGTCACTTTTAGCACCCACTTGCGGGTCCCGTCAGTTGAATCTTGCTGGCTAACAATTTCGGGTGGTGTGATCTGTGCAATCGAACCCAACTTTTCTCTAAGCGCTTTGCTGAGGTCAGTCATCAATGCAAAATCATCAACACCGCAGTGATGAATCCATTTCATGATTTGTTTTGCACGAAAGGGCTTTTCACCAATCGATAACAAAAAGTCCGTCAAGCGAGCCTGAGTCATCCCCAATAAATTGTGCTTAGTCGTATTGTTAGCAGATTCTGTCGTCATAGCGTGTCAATGGTTTGAGTGGGTTCAACAGTCTTCAGCGAGGACAAATTTCTTCATCACTAAAAAAGTAAGCGATTTCTCGGGCAGCAGACTCGCGGGAATCGGAACCATGAACAGCGTTGGCATCGATAGAATCAGCAAAGTCAGCACGAATCGTTCCAGCGGCTGCCTCTTGTGGATTGGTCGCACCCATAATTTCACGATTCAATAAAATGGCGTTTTCACCCTCAAAAACTTGCAGCATTACAGGTCCTGAACTCATAAAACTGACCAAATCGCTATAGAAAGGCCTTCCTTCGTGCTCAGAATAAAAGCCGCCGGCTTTTTCGGCACTTAAATGAACCATTTTTGAAGCAATAATCGTCAGACCAGCCTTCTCAAAACGGGCATAAATTTCGCCAATCGCATTTTTCGCGACGGCATTTGGTTTTACAATTGAAAAAGTACGTTCTACGCCCATAAAAAAACTCCAATTTCTTTAATAAATACAATAATTTAAGATAATCATGCCGACATACTGCTTTAATGCGCAGCTGATATGGCGTTTAGACGCGGATTATAGAGACTATACCTTGCCACCGCAAACCAAGAAAAACTAAAATATACAATAAATTCAATGCTTTAAAAACGACTGGCAATAACAACAAGAAAAAATAACGTCAACAGATAACCACTCACTCTGCGACCAACAACAGTGATCAACGTAAGCTAATGACTGAGAATGAATAACTTTGATTATTTATTCACTGCGACCACTCACAACTTAGCAGGATTAAGCGTAATGTGTGGCGACGTAGTCCTCAACAAGGGCCTGAAAATCAGCCGCTATATTGTCCCCTTTCAAGGTGATATCTTTTTTACCGTCAATATACACGGGCGCTATTGGCCGCTCACCGTTACCCGGCAGGCTGATACCAATATTGGCATGCTTACTTTCGCCAGGACCATTCACCACGCAGCCCATGACCGCCACATTCATATTTTCAACGCCGGGGTGCTTTTCACGCCAAACCGGCATCTGGTCACGTAAAAAAGTTTGAATATCCTCTGCTAACTGCTGAAAGTAAGTACTGGTCGTTCGACCACAACCCGGGCAGGCAATGACCATGGGCGTGAAGGCTCTTAACCCCATGGTTTGAAGAATCTCTTGGGCAACTTGCACTTCTTTGATTCGACTACCGCCAGGCTCGGGTGTAATTGAAATGCGAATAGTATCCCCAATGTTATCTTGCAACAACACTGATAAGGCTGCGGTTGAGGCGACAATGCCTTTTGAACCCATACCCGCCTCCGTTAAACCAAGGTGCAATGCATATTCACATTCTGCGGCTAATCGCCGATAGATAGTAATTAAGTCCTGCACGTGACTGGTTTTGCATGAGAGGATGATTCGATCACGTGCCATGCCAACTGACTCGGCCATTGCAGCGCTCTCCAGCGCGGATTGAATAACAGCATCTTGCATAATGAGGCCTAACGCACGCGGCGGCTCAGCCGAAGCATTTAGGTCGAGTAGCTTAGTCAACAAAGCCTGGTCAAGGCTTCCCCAATTGACCCCGATGCGAACAGGCTTATCATAACGGCAAGCTATTTCGATCATCTCGCTGAACTGAATATCTTTTTTAGCTCCCCGACCAACATTGCCGGGATTAATACGGTACTTATCTAAAGCTTCGGCACAGGCAGGGTTGGCGCTGAGTAAACGGTGGCCGTTAAAATGAAAATCACCAACAATTGGCACAACGATATTCTTTATTTCTAACCGCTCTTTGATATAGGGAACGGCGGCGGCAGCGGCATCATTATTGACCGTGATACGAACCAGCTCAGAACCGGCTTCAGCCAACTCCATTATTTGTTGCGCTGTTGAGTCAATATCAGCAGTGTCGGTGTTTGTCATCGACTGAACAGCCACAGGAAAGTCACCCCCTAATGTGACAGGGCCTACCTTAACAACTTGTCGCTGGCGAGCACCGGTAAACGGTGCCGCTCTTGGTACCAATGACATACCTTGAACCTATTTATTGAACGCAGTGTTGACTTAGATTTTTAACCATAACTATATTAACCTAGGTCAGGCATTTCAACCAGATAAGAAGCGAATTTATACCTGCAGCTAGCAACAACTACGTGTCTTTTTTATCATTAAACGGAAGATCATTCATTTCAGAGGGTTCGATATTGCCAGAAAAAAAACCGCTGACTCTTCGCCAAGCCGCTTTTGAATACTCAACAATTTCTTTACCTAACAGCGGCATTGCCAACCACCAAGTGACTTCTGCAAATACAAACACAGCAGTTGCCCAACTGGCTTTTTGAGCCACAGTGATACTTAAAAAAGGAATAACGGGCATCACTGCCCAAGTAAGGCAGGAAATAATCAACAAACTGTAACCAATTAATTTACGCATAGACTTCAGGTCCCAAGCAATTGACCATCACCGTGCTAATCACTGACCTCATCAATCCAGGCTTGCTGTATGCCTTCGAGAAGTTTTTCACCGCAACGGTTCGGGTCATCATCAAAGCTTTCCAAAGCTAAAATCCAATTACGTAAATCAACGAAATTGATTTGCTGAGGATCTACGTCAGGATTTGAGTCACTTAACTCAATGGCAATGTCGTTAATGTCAGTCCAGCGCATGATGGCAGCCTCTTATTATTAGTTTATCATTCTCGCGCATGATTGATGGTGTACTTAGGAATCTCTACAACTAAATCTTCATCTGCCACTAAAGCTTGACAGCTAAGGCGGCTTTCGGGTTCAAGGCCCCACGCTTTGTCGAGATAGTCTTCTTCGAGTTCATCAGCTTCAGCTAAAGAATCGTAACCCTCACGAACAACGACGTGACAGGTTGTGCAGGCACAAGATTTCTCGCAGGCATGATCAATATCAATTGAATGACGGAGCAAAGCATCACAAACACTTTCACCTTCACTGGCTTCAAGCACCGCACCGTCGGGTGCAATCTCTTTGTGCGGTAAGACGACTATCTTTGGCATAAGCCAAATACTCCATTCAATAAACGTATGCCGATAAATATGCACTCAGCCAGTGAATCATACAAGATAAACGGCCTATTAACCGCCTCAATTAAATCATTCCACAACATCATCAAGATTTTTACCTTGCAAGGCCGTTCGAATACTCTGGTCCATCCTCAAAGCAGCAAATGATTCAGTTTCGCGGCCTAAGATGGCCACCGACTGACTGATAATTAACGTATTATTTGTATCAATATCCAATAACAATGTTTCAATACTTTGGCGAATGTCACCTAGCTGTTGTTCATCGAGTAAATCGGCATCAACTAATAAGGCAGCTTTGACGGCATCTATTAAACCGATTGCTTCAACCTTTTGCTCTGCCAGCATCCTTGCATCTCGATCTTGCTCGGCATAGCTATAGGATGCTTTTAGCATTTCTGCTATTTCATTATCAGCCAAACCATAGGAAGGTTTTACTTGGATATTGGCGGTTATACCCGTAATGATCTCTTGGGCAGACACCTCTAAAAGACCATCAGCATCAACCTTGAAGGTCACTTCTATTCGCGCAGCTCCTGCAACCATCGGCGGTATACCCCTAAGCTCAAACCTCGCCAATGATCGACAATCAGCGACAAGGTCACGTTCACCCTGCAGTACGTGAATAGCTAAAGCCGTCTGGCCATCCTTATAGGTAGTGAACTCTTGTCCTCGACTTGATGGGATGGAGGTGTTGCGATGAATGATTTTTTCAACAAGACCACCCATGGTTTCAATACCTAACGACAGCGGCGTTACGTCTAACAGCAATAAATCTGCGTTACTGCTATTACCAATTAATACATCGGCTTGAATGGCCGCACCTAAGGCCACAACCTTATCAGGATCAACATCGACTTTTGGCTTCTGCTGAAACAGTTCAGCCACACGTTCCTGTACTAAGGGCACTCGAGTCGAGCCACCAACTAACACGACATCAGCTATTTCTGCTGGCGTTAAGCCTGCATCGTGCAGGCTAGAGCGACAAACCTCGACCGTGGTATTGACTAACGGTGTGATTAAAGCATTAAACTGATCGCGGCTAAGATTAAGCTGATGGCGTTCATTGGCACAAGTGAAATCAATCGACTTAGCTTCACTCTCGGTCAATTGCTGTTTTACCGCTCTAGCACTTGCTAGCAAGCGACGATATTCCGAGGGCGACAAGTCATCAGCCACGCAGCCCACTTGAGTCAAAGCCCATTGGACTATCGCCAAATCGAAATCATCGCCGCCTAATGAAGAGTTGCCTGACGTTGCCAATACCTCAAAAACACCATCACTGAGTTGCAAAATAGATACGTCAAAGGTACCTCCGCCTAGATCATAAATCACCACAAGACGGTCATCTGCTTTATCTAAACCATAAGCGACAGCCGCGGCAGTCGGCTCATTGATTAATCGCAACAACTTCAACCCAGCCAAGCTGGCAGCATCTTTTGTCGCTTGACGTTGCGCATCGTCAAAATAGGCTGGCACAGTAATAACGGCGCCTTCAATGGGCCCACCGAGACGAGCTTGGGCTCTATTGAATAATGATTTCAGTATTTCAGCAGAAGCCTCTAACGGAGTTATATCGCCAGCAACCGTCGCTAAACGAATCATTGCCGTAGATTTTTTTTGATCGGTGGATACCGTATCATTAGCCACATTAAACTGTTGTAAATCGTCGATATCGTCAATGCCACGCCCCATTAATCGCTTAAAAGAAGCTAATGTGTTAAATGGATCTTGCGCAGCCAATGCCATTGCTTCATGGCCTACACAATCAGCACCATCAATCCCATAATGGACAACTGATGGCAGCATCGCTCGCCCTTCTAAGTCATTAAGAACTGCAGGGAATTCACCCTCACCAGAACCGTCATGACTTACCGCAGCAACTAAAGAGTTAGTAGTGCCTAGGTCAATGCCGATCACCTTTTTAAACTGATGAGGAAGCGGTGATTGACCGGGCTCTGAGATTTTTAATATCGCCAATGAATAGCCACCTTATTGAGACAACAAACGAATATTGGTGTTAAGTTCATTACTTAGACTTTGATAAAAATACATCTTGCTCACTTCATTGCAAAGGCTGTCAGTCAATGATTGAGACTCAGTAGAATTTAAATTAACGATTTTCTTAGCAAACTCAATTTGGCAAACTTTAAAATCATCACTAACTTCAGTCAAAATATTTGATAATGCAAGTCTATCTTTTTCGAAAGCGGCTTGCTCTAGAGTCTCTCGAAATTCCATCTGCTTTAACAAAAAAACGTTATCTTTAATTGTGCTTTGCTGGTGATCGATTTCTATCCCTTGCAAATTGAGTAAATGCTCAGCACGTTTAACGGGGTCACTCAGAGTAGCGAATGCAGTATTAATATGGGCCGACAACTGAACGGCTAAACGATGTTCTTGTGGCGGTTTGCCAATATATCGATCTGGGTGGAAATTACGCTGCAGAACCCTGAACCGTCGTTTCATGGCAACAGAATCTGTGTCGAATTGCTGAGGCAGCTCAAATAATTTAAAAAAGTTTTTTTCAAGCTTCACGGTATGGGTTTTGGACTCTATTGTGCGGTTGATTAAACGGTGAAGCTTTCGCCGCAACCGCACTCACCTGCAATGTTAGGATTCTTAAATTCAAAACCCTCATTTAAACCTTCTTTCACAAAGTCCATTTCTGTACCGTCGATATAAACAAGGCTTTTAGGATCTACTACTAACTGAACACCATGGTATTCATAAACAATGTCATCAGAGACTGTTTCGTCGACGAATTCAAGAACGTAAGCCATGCCTGAGCAACCGGTCGTCTTTACTCCAACTCGGATACCAACACCTTTACCACGCTGGTCTAATTGACGCTTGACGTGGTTGGCGGCCTGTTCTGTCATCGTGATAGCCATAATAGAATATTAAGACGCTAACTTTTTCGATGATTTTTCGTGCAAATCGGCTATTGCTGCTTTAATAGCATCCTCTGCTAAAACAGAACAATGAATTTTCACTGGCGGTAAAGCTAACTCTTCAGCGATATCCATATTTTTTATTTCAGCAGCCTGATCAAGAGTTTTACCTTTAACCCACTCTGTCAGCAGCGAGCTTGAAGCAATGGCAGAACCACAACCATAGGTTTTAAACTTAGCGTCTTCAATCACACCGTTTGCATCAACTTTAATTTGCAATCGCATAACGTCGCCACAAGCTGGCGCACCAACCATACCAGTTCCAACTGATGCATCGTTGACGTCCATTTTTCCGACATTGCGAGGATTTTCATAGTGATCTAACACTTTTTCGCCATATGCCATAATTTTTACCTCAATAATAATCTATTTATCTTGCCGTTTAGCGCTCGCGTTTAGTGAGCAGCCCATTGCACCGAATCTAAATCAATTCCATCTTTATACATGTCCCATAATGGTGAAAGCGCTCTCAATTTTTCAACCGCGCCCCTCACTTGAATAATAGCATGATCGACCTCTTCCTCAGTGGTAAAACGACCCACTGAAAAACGAAGCGAACTATGAGCTAACTCATCACTTCGACCTAACGCGCGAAGAACATAAGAAGGCTCCAAGCTTGCCGAAGTACAGGCTGAACCTGACGAAATTGCTAGGTCTTTGAGCGCCATGATCAACGACTCGCCCTCAACAAAGTTGAAGCTAACATTCAATGCACCGGGTAAGCGGTGCTCTGGATGGCCATTAAGATAGACCTCTTCCATGTCTTTAACACCGTTCCACAATCTCTCACGTAAAGTAATTAATCTTGCGTTATCTGATGCCATGTCTAACATAGCAATTCTTGCAGCTTCACCAACACCAACAATTTGATGCGTTGGCAAGGTCCCCGAGCGCATACCACGCTCGTGACCGCCGCCGTGAATCTGCGCCTCTATGCGCACTCGAGGCTTACGTCGAACGAAAAGTGCACCAATACCCTTCGGACCATACATTTTATGGGCCGATATTGATAGTAAGTCCACTTTCAATGCCTCCATATCAACCGGTATTTTGCCCACTGATTGTGCACCATCGACGTGAAATATGATTTTCCGCGGCCGAGTCAATTCACCGATAGCGGCAATATCATTAATGACGCCAATCTCATTGTTAGCATGCATGATAGAAACAAGTACGGTGTCTTCCCGGATAGCGGCTTCAATTGCTGCAGGTTGAGTAACACCGTTAGTATCCGGCGTTAAATAAGTAATTTCGAATCCTTCTCGTTCTAACTGGCGGCAGGTATCAAGCACCGCTTTGTGCTCGATTGAAGAGGTAATGATATGCTTGCCTTTCTTCTGGTAAAAGTGTGCCGCACCTTTAATGCCTAGGTTATTGGATTCAGTCGCGCCAGACGTCCAAACAATTTCACGTGGATCGGCACCAATGAGTTCGGCTAGCATAGCCCGCCCTTCTTCTATAGCCTCTTCTGCCTGCCATCCAAAACTGTGCGAGCGCGAAGCCGGATTACCAAAGTTGCCCTCTTGGGTTAAACATTCCGACATCTTTTCAGCCACACGAGGATCAACCGGCGTAGTTGCTGAATAATCAAGATAGATCGGTAATTGCATAATTCTCTCCTAAAACCTGTGGCATTTAATGCCGAATATCATATTGCTAAAGCCCAGTATAATCTGATCGTAACAAACATTCTTCAATCGTATGACGCCACACGAATGTTTTGCAGATCGTTTGCCGCATCAACTTTATTGTCCTGTCTTTGAGATACCTGTTTAATCTCTTTTCGGTTCACTAAATCGGCCAAAGAAATCCCTTTTAAAAAACCGTGTATCTGTTCAGTGAGATCTATCCATAAATGATGAGTTAAACAAGTGTCACCTTCCTGGCAGTCGCTCTTGCCTGCGCAGTGAGTCGCATCGACACTTTCGTCCACTGCAGCAATGATTTCAGCAATGCTAATGTCACTTTGGCTGTGGTTTAAACGATAGCCGCCACCCGGGCCACGGTGACTGATCACTAAGGAATTACGTCGCAATTTAACAAATAACTGCTCTAAATAGGATAACGATAGCTCTTGGCGTCCCGCGATCTCAGAGAGACTGACTGGGCCAGCGGTTGCATGCAAAGCCAGATCTAACATGGCGGTTACTGCATAACGTCCTTTCGTCGTAAGCTTCATCTAATCAACCCCATTGATCACTATCCGTCGATAAAAAGACCCTTCGCCATGTTTGCGAGCACAATATACCCGTATCCAACTTATGTATACATTATCTAAAGCCTGAGTAAATTAATCAACTATTAAAGGGGGTAATTTGGCTTAAATACCAGAAAATCTCCAACCGATAACTAATCTCATCACAGATATAACTAGTTGTTTTTATTAGCTATACCTTGAATTGTGGTCAAGATACCACGCAAAATATTAATTTCCATTTTATCTAAACGAACCCGAGCGAATAAACGACGAAGCCGTGTCAGCAGTTGTTTTGGCTCAGCCGGATTGTAAAATCCAATTTGAGCAAGCGCTTCCGCTAAATGCTCATGCAATCGCTCGACGTCTGCTGCATTAGCGAATGGCTCGTCCCACTCATGAGTGGTCGGACTGTCTGTCGCAGAGCCTTGCCGTATTTGAGGATGCAACGAGCGCATTCTCAGCTCGTAACAAATGATTTGCACGGCCATAGCGAGATTAAGCGAGCTGTATTCTTCGCTGGTAGGCACATGGACGTGTAGGTGGCACTTGTGCAACTCATCATTATTCAAACCGCGATCTTCACGCCCAAATAATACAGCAATTTTAGATGAGCTTGGCTCATTATAAATCGACTCGGCACATTGACGAGCATCAACCACAGGCCAAGGAATTCGTCGACCGCGGGCTGAAGTGCCCACAATTAAGTCACAATCGGCAATGGCTTCATCCAAAGTCTCTACGACTTTAGCCTTTTCAAGTAAGTCACGTGCGCCTGCCGCACGCCAAACGGCTCTTGGATCAGGGTATTCTCTAGGGCTGACCAGCACTAACTCTTCGATCATCATGGTCTTCATCGCCCTAGCTGCGCCACCAATATTTCCCGGATGCGAGGGGTTCACTAACACTATGCGAACATCTCTAATTTGCGGAAGGGTTTCATCTTTGGTTGGCGATTCTCTGTCTGTCAAAATAGCTTCCTCTCGTATTTACCTGTCAATTCACTGCTGCTGATTCGATAGCGGTAATTCTATCAAAGACACCGCCGAATACCAAAACTACAAAAATTAACATACTTCCCGAGAATTGCGATCTGTTATGATAGTACACTTAGCTAAACTGAAAACAGTTAATCTTGACTTAAAGAAAAAAGCGTTAAACTCATCAAATACGACCGATCAATTGAGGTAAACCCGTGGAACCAACCGTTAATATCGCTTTACGCGCCGCAAGAAAAGCCGGTGATATTATTGCGCGGGCAACCGAACGGATAGATCTTGTCAAGATCGAAGAAAAAGAAAAAAATGACTTTGTCACTAATATTGATAAAGCTGCCGAGCAAGAAATTATCGAGCAAATTCAAAAAGCTTGGCCTGAACATAACATTATAGGAGAAGAAAGCGGCTTAATTACAGGTTTGACTGGCCAATCGGACACTACCTGGTACATTGATCCTCTTGATGGCACTACAAACTTTATTCGTGGCATCCCGCATTTTTCAGTGTCTATTGCCTGCGTAAAAAACGACATCATTGAACATGCTGTTATTTATGACCCCATTCGCCGTGAAGAATTCACTGCCAGTCGCGGTCGCGGAGCCAGCCTTAACGGCGTTAGGCTTCGGGTCAGCGAAAAACATAACTTTAGTGGCGCATTAATTGGCACCGGTGTGCCTTATCGCAGCAGTCAAAAACCGTTTATAAAAAGTTACATGCAGTGCCTTGAGCATTTCGCAACACATGGCTCAGGGATTCGTCGAGGCGGCTCAGCTGCACTTGACCTTGCCTATGTTGCAGCCGGGAGAATGGACGCTTTTTGGGAACATGGCCTCAGACCGTGGGATTTGGCTGCCGGCATGCTCTTAATACAAGAAGCCGGTGGCTTAGTTGCTGATTTCAAGGGCGGCAATAGCTGCCTAAAAACTGGTAATATTGTCTGCGGAAACCCAAAATTATTTAAAGAATTACTCAAGGTCGTGAATAGCAACCTTGGTGATGTGTAAGTTCATTTAATGTATTTAAAATAAACTATTGGAGAAAGGTAGCATTATGAAAACAATTAAGAAAACTGCCGAGTACACCATTTACCAAAAACGAAACAATCGTTATGCAGTAAAGGGTGACAGTGGAAAATGGCTCAATGGCGAAGAAAAAGTTGCCATTTTGTTAGCTGAAGAATTAATCAAACTCACCCAGCCAGCCGCGCCTGAAGTCTTGGAAGAGGCCGCTCAAGAAGAAACAAGTGAAACTGAAACCGCAGCTTCTGACGAAGAAAAAGATTCTTAATAGCTAGCTTATTAAAATCGACGCTCTTATACCGTATCCATACAATGGGCAGTTAGCCATACCTTGGCGCTGCCCGATCATAGTCGCCGCAAAAATCCTGCCAAAATTATTAACTGAGCTATAAGTCTTTATCTTGTCTTGATAAGTCGCTTAATAAAATCTACACTGCCAATCGGTTTCTTGCAATGGAAAAGTCTCATGGCAGACGAAAAAGCGCTACAACAATTACTCGACAAACAAGCGATAAATGAACTTATCAATACGTATTGCATGGCCTCTGACCGGCACGACCATGAAAAATTACGCGACCTTTATCATGACGATGCTATAGATGATCATGGCGGTTTCTTTAAAGGCTTAGCAAGCGAATTTATCGATCAACTGCCCGCGATTCAAGCGCCAATGAAAATCCTCCATCACAACCTCACCACTATAAATATTATTTTAGACAGCACTCATGAAACATGCACTTATGCGGAGGGTGAGATTTATGTACTCGCTTATCATCAGGCGGAAACAGAAGAGGGTCTAATTGATTTACTCATTGGCGGCCGCTATCTCGATAAATATGAAAAACGCAACGGTGAATGGAAATTTATCTACAAAGCCGTCTTAGCTGATTGGGCAAAAATAGACAATCCCTCTCAAACGCAACTTGACCACCCCCTTTTAACCGGCTCCTATATTGGACAACCCGGTCACAGTGATCCCGCCTATTCTATTTTTAAATTAATTGAATTTGGCCGAAATAAATAAGTGGAGAAAATTAACCAAACAGCAAAAGCCATTTTACAATCGACATTCGGCTATAAGCAATTTCGAGGCCAACAAGAAACCATTATTCAATCGGTTGTTGACGGCAAAGACAGCCTTGTAATTATGCCTACGGGTGGCGGGAAATCACTGTGCTATCAAATTCCTGCCCTGTTGCGCGAAGGCTGTGCAATTGTTATCTCTCCACTGATCGCACTTATGCAAGATCAAGTTTCTGCGCTTAATGAAGTAGGTATTCGAGCCGACTTTTTAAACTCAACTCAAAATCACAATGAAAGTGAAACCGTTGTTAAACGTGTAATTAACAAAACACTCGACCTACTTTATATTGCGCCTGAACGAATCAATCAACCAGCAACACTCAGCTGGCTTCAAAACTGCTGCATTTCATTAATTGCTATCGATGAAGCTCATTGTGTGTCTCAATGGGGACATGATTTTCGTCAGGATTATTTGTCACTCCATCAACTTAAAGAGCGCTTTCCGTCAGTACCTAGAATTGCCCTCACCGCCACAGCAACACCCTTGTCACAAGCGGACATTGTCAAAAACCTCGCGCTCAGTTCACCACAACAGTTTTTAAACAGTTTCGATCGTCCCAACATCCACTATACTGTAGTGCCTAAAGTAGAAGCTAAAAAACAATTACTGCAATTTTTAACCAGACACCGTGACGAAGCAGGCATCATCTACTGCTTGTCACGCAAAAAAGTCGATTCTACTGCCGCATGGCTATGCACTCGAGGGCTTACTGCGTTGCCTTACCATGCAGGACTTAACGCCGAAACGCGCGCGCATAATCAAGGAAGATTTTTGCGAGAAGATGCCATCATAATGGTTGCCACAATTGCCTTTGGCATGGGCATCGACAAACCCGACGTTCGATTTGTTGCACACATGAACCTACCGAAAAGCATGGAAGCTTATTATCAAGAAACAGGACGCGCTGGGCGCGACGGTGGAAATGCAGAAGCTTTTATGACGTATGGGTTAGACGATGTTGTTCAGTTGGCTCAATTCATTGATAATTCACCGGCAAAAGAAGAATTTAAACGCCACGAAAAAATAAAACTTGATGCATTACTCGGTTGGTGTGAAGTTACCTCATGTCGTCGCACGCCACTACTTAATTATTTTGGCGAAGATAAAATTGATATACCACAAACCAAAGAGCGCCTAACGAAATGCCTTCATTGTGATAATTGCGATAATCCACCTAATACATGGGACGCAACCGAGGCTGCTCAAAAGTTACTGTCATGCGTTTACCGGTTAAATCAGCGCTTCGGTCTTGCTCATACGATCGACGTACTACGTGGCAAAAATACGGAAAAAGTCACTCAGTTTGACCATCAACAATTAAGCACTTTTGGTATTGGCGTTGAATTATCGCAAAATCAATGGCGTTCGATAGCCCGTCAACTGATTGTTAAAGGATTGCTATCAGTTAACAGTCTGCAGTTCAACGCCTTAGCCCTGACGCCGCAATCTCGCGAGTTACTGCAGGGCAAAATGTCTTTAAACCTACGCGAAGAAATCAAGCAAGTCCCGCAGAAAAAAACTAATCATGAATTCAAAAACGGTGTGTCAAACCAAGATGCTGAACTGTGGGAAGCATTACGCACATGCCGAAAAGAACTGGCTGAAGAGCACGGCATTCCCTCTTATATGATTTTTCACGACGCCACGTTAATGGAGATGATGGAAACTAGGCCACGAACAATGGAGCAATTACTGTATGTTAATGGTGTGGGTGAAACGAAGCTCAACAATTATGGCAAAGCTTTTCTTGAGGTCATAGAAGGACTCAATTAAGTCATACCGGCTCTCTAACTAAAGACGCCGCCGGTCTTTTTCGGCGCCCACGTAAGGTCCATTTTTGACCTCTAATACTTGCGTGCCATCTTCGAGAATCTCATAGCCGTGTCCACCTCGCAAAAGAATCACAATATCGCCCACGACGGCATCCCACTGATCAACTAAAGCAGACTGCGAATTGTATATTTTTACACGAACCTTCCCTTGCCGAATATACAGCACTTCTTGCGTCCACGGCACCGTTCGCTCAACCTGATTGTGTTGATGCGCTAATAACTGCTTCCCCTCTTCATAACACCAGCTACCGACCTGTACATAATCTTCATCAGGCGAAAAAAAATTCAAGCCATCACTCCACGCCTCACTCGCAGGTATGTAGCGAGCCAACACCGAGTCACCTTCTTTAATTTCTTTTATTGCCACTTCACTGTCCTTTTTAAGCTTTAATTAGACTGTATTTTTATGTTCTAGATACCAAGCGACTGTATCGCGCACACCCTGCTCAAAGGCTATTTCAGGTTGCCAGCCAAAATGCGATCGGCCGCGTGCGCCATCGACCGTTTTATAAGGCGCGCCATCAAGCTTGGTTAAATCTAACTTGATTTCACCTTCGTATCCCACGATATCACTGATCATCTTAGCCATATCAATAACTGAGATTCCCTTTGCAATGCCAATATTAATGGGCTCAAGTGAAGGCGCTACAGAGATTGATCTTATCATCGCTTGAGCACCATCATCGACATGTAACCACTCGCGAACCGGTTTACCACTACCCCATACATCAACATGGGGAAAAGCGTTCTGTTTCGCTTCAACAAACTTCATGATTAATGCACCCAATGCGTGAGATCGTTCAGCTTCAAAGTGATCTTGAGGACCGTACATATTGGATAAAATAATATTCATTACATCAAGCTTGTATTGTTGAGCATAAGCCCAGGCTCCCACCCAAGAAGCCTTCCTTACAAATCCATAGACCATCACCGAGTCATGTAAGGGCCCATTCCAGAACTCATCTTCTTTAAATAACGTTGCATCCCCTGGATAGGCGCAGTTAGATATCGGATTCACTACTCGAGCAACGCCAAACCGTTGCGCGGCTTCGAGTAAATTCAACGTCATTTGTAAATTATTCTGGAACAACTCGACAGGATGCTGATGGCCAAACTGAATACCACCCACAAACGCTGCGCAGTTAAGAATGTATTGTGGTTGAGTGTCGGTCATCAAATCGCTTAATTCAGAACGATTACGCAAATCAACACCCAAACTTTTCGATGTTGCCGTAAACGGCAGGCCTGCAGCCTGCAACTGCCTACACACGCGTTTACCTAAAAAACCAGTTGCACCCGTAACTAGAATCATTGTCACTCTCAAAACTCAAAGAATTTATCTTAAGCATATGATAACTATAATATTTAAATCTCGACCGCCCAAACCTGACAGGCGAATAAATAACGGCTATCATTAACCATAGGTGGCGGAAAACTATGCCAATGACACAGCTAACACGAGAACCACCTAATAGACTATAGCTGATAGTGTCAGCGAGGCATGAATAAAATGCCGTTTTATCATGGCAATCAAAAGGCGCAAGTCATGCAGCTCAACTCATCACTTCGACTCATTGCTACGTTTACCGTCAATGACAGCAAAGCATCTGTCGCCAGCCATCATGACTTCGCCTTTAATCGCTACCCTGCATTGAAGGAAATTCTCTCTTCTGTGGCTGAGAATACATCGGCTATACCTGTCTTATCTGCCTGCGATAATACACTTATTACTGCATTCACTGAACTCAACATAGCCAAAACCATCAACATCGATCAAGAAAACAGCATTCGCTTTTATCAGCATGTCGACATAACGTTGACCATTATTGCACGCTTTGCAGATCAACCATCAAGCAGAAAATCGCTCGATATTACAGCCAAAGCTGATTTGGTAAAATGGGTTGTCCGTCATTATCTTGCTAATAATGCCGATATCACCTCATTAACTCAAGAAAACTTGAATGTACTAAACACCCTAGGCGTGCTTGTCGATCAACAACCGCCTAGTATTGTCTATTACCCCTCACTTGACAATTCTGACTGGCAACAGCAAATAGCCTCTGCAGAAAGGCTTTATTTGCAAGTTGAAAATAATCCAATACCAGAGCCTATGTTAAAGCTGCTAGGCACAAAAATACCCGAAGTGCCTAACGCTAATGTCCTCTGGGGTTGTGAGGCTGGTAGCCGACTGCCTTTCGCCACTGTTGTGCCTAAGAACAAGATGAATGAACTCGATCTAAGCCCTGAGTCGATAAGCAATAGAATACGGGTCAAAGAACAAAAATCACAATGGAAACAAAAAATTGAGATAGCCCGCGTCAATTTTAAGCGGCAAGCCTATGCCAAAATTGACGATATTATTTCAAGCAAACAGCAACTCACTTTGCAACGACACATGAGGGAACTGGTTTCCCATCATTATTTTGGTCCACTCAATGATGGTCAAGTCGAACGCCGAATGGGTATTCATAACGAAAGCGTCACAGCTGCCCTTCACCTTCGTTTAACCAAGTTAGTTAGTCTTGTTACCGGTAAGGATTTAAAACCCTCATATGCTTATTTAGGCTGTTATTTAGACGGTGCCGAATTAAAACCTCATGTCGATCGACCGCAGTGCCAGTTCAACCTTTCTATCGTATTTGATATGTCAGATGAAAAAGACCAAACAACTGAACCTTGGCCTATATTTTTAAAGAAAAACAATCAAACCACCGCTGTTAATTTAGCCATTGGCAGCGGTTTATTGTATCGAGGCACAGAACTTGAACACTGGCGAAAGCCTTTACCGAAAGGCCAGCGGGCAATTGTTTGTTTTTATCATTTTGTCGAAAAAACGTTTAAAGGATCAACCGTTTAAAATTATTGTTAGATCATTATTCAAGACCATCATTTAAATCAACAGCAAAACCTTGCTTTCTCAACAGCTGAAAGCGCCGTGCTTTATCTAAATCGTAAGACACCATTTCGCTCACCATCTCTGAAAATGAAATGGAAGGCTGCCAAGATAATTTCTGTTTCGCCTTGCTGGCATCGCCCAACAACGATTCAACTTCTGTCGGCCTGAAGTAGCGCGAATCAATTTGTATAATCGTTTTGCCGACTAGGTCATGACTATATTGATCTGCCTTCAAAGGATCAATCGCTGTCACCGTCACCGTTTCATTAAGCCCTTCACCTTGCCATGCTAAGGTGAGACCTAACTCATCGGCGGCAGCATTCACAAAATCCCTTACTGAACGCTGCTCACCGGTCGCAATGACGAAGTCTTCTGGATCGTCTTGCTGCAGCATCAACCATTGCATGGCGACATAATCTTTAGCATGCCCCCAATCTCTCTTGGCATTCATATTGCCAAGCAATAAAACATCTTGATTACCCAAGCAGATATTACTCAAACCGCGTGTGATTTTACGAGACACAAAAGTCTCGCCTCGCCGTTTCGATTCATGATTAAATAAAATTCCGTTGCAAGCAAACATACCATAAGCCTCGCGATAGTTTACTGTCATCCAATAAGCGTAAAGCTTAGCCGCCGCATAAGGTGAGCGCGGGTAAAAAGGAGTGGATTCATTTTGTGGCGTTTGCTGAACCAAACCGTACAACTCAGAACTTGCTGCTTGATAAAATCGTGTCTTTTTCTCAAAACCCGATAAACGAATCGCCTCAAGCAGGCGTAGTGTGCCTAATGCATCAACATCAGCCGTATATTCTGGTGTTTCAAATGAAACCGCCACATGACTCATGGCCGCTAAATTATAAATTTCATCCGGCTCAATTCTTTGTATCAATGACGTCAAACTTGCACCGTCAGTTAAATCGCCGTAATGCAGAAAGCAACGGTCTGAGTAATCCTCTTCTGCATTGGCCAGATGATCAATCCTGTCTGTATTGTACGACGACGAACGGCGCTTAATGCCATGCACTTCATAGCCTTTCTCAAGTAAAAACTCTAAGAGATAGGACCCATCTTGGCCCGTCACCCCAGTAATGAGCGCTACTTTACGTTTTACATTCACACCACATCCCCTTACCTAAAAAATTAACTGATAGTTTCTGGCCACTCTCTGAGCCAAGCATTTGCTCTAGCAGTTGCCGGGTTAGGAAAAGCAAGTCTATTCCAACTGAAAGAGCCTAAATGACTCGATTTAAATTCACAATTTTCCAT
>MDSY01102771.1_pt1 | contig 33522 bp, 25 predicted proteins | sample 811131 | NCBI WGS metagenome assembly MDSY01 (sample SAMN05326643, study PRJNA326480) | marine metagenome | isolation source: seawater | place: Atlantic Ocean: South West | collected 2010 | reverse complement strand
TCCACCGCCCGCGCCAAGGCCAAGGCGATGGCAACGAAAAAAAAAGGGCTGGCGAAGAAACGATTGGCGGAGAAGCGGGAGCGCGAGAGTGTTGCAACGACGCCGACCACTCCGCTTCGACCGATCGATTTGCAAGCACAGCAAGGATACGTGATGCATGTCGATACGGTATCGGTACCGTCTAATAATGACCTGCAATTGGTCATCACAAAAGTCGTCACTCCAGGTTCGAGTAATACCTGCAACGACTGCTGTTCCGATACACCAAAAACTCCAAACACGCCGCCGTTGCCGTCCGTCGCGTCTGTTGACATCACAATTGATCAGCCTCCATCACAGCAAACCTCCGACACCTCCTCCGAACTAAACGGCATCGCATCCTGCGCCGTGTTAGGGAAGTTCGTGTTTTGCGGGATGAGCGATGGAAAAGTCGTGGCGTATCCATTGGAGGGTGATGATACGGCAAAGGGAACAAAAATGTGCATCGCGCCGCCTTCAGCGTTACAAAACCAAGGCGCGGCGCGTCACGTCGCCGTTGCCGATTGCGATCGGAACGAGTACCTCCCACTGGGCATATGCGTAGTGTACGACTCTGGTGCGTTTGCGAAGTTCAAGTTTCTCGATGAAAATAACTCGTACACCCCGATCAATTTCTCAGCCCCCCACTCAACTTTCGCGGACACGAACAAGGGGCAAGTTAATCGGCAACGCTCGAGGTGGCACACGAACGCTAGACACACGATAGGAGGCGCTTTACTCACAAAAGATGGCAAAACTCTATTCATCGCCTCGCCCGTGCTGCGGGAACACGTGGTGTACAAGTGGAATTTGCCTATTGGTAAACAGTCTGAAGACTCTTTTGGTGATCTGAATGACGAATTAAAATTTGGAACCCTGGAGCGTCTCGAAAAGCACGTCGACAAAGTGACGTGCCTGGCGTTTTACGGAAACGGACTGGTCACCGGGGGCAACGATAAACAGCTAGTGGCGTGGAGGGCTAGGGGTGAGTCGCCGCGTGCCCTGAAGGAAGAAACCCTAAAGATTGGTCCCGAAACCCTGACGAGTGTTTCAGAAACCCTAAGTAAACCCTCGCTCGTTTCCGCTCGGAGCGTCAAAGCACCGGGCGGCGCGATTCGAGCGCTGACGGTTTCGGCCGATTGCGACTCCATCTACACCGCCGGGAGTGACGGCGCCGTAAGGGCTTGGGACGTCTCGGATGTGTTCGGGGTGAAGGGTTTCGTACTGCTCCGAACCTTTCTCGGCGGCCACGACGGTTTCTGTGTTTCTATCTGTCTATTAAACGATCAATTCGTCGTTTCCGGATCCGAAGCCAACCCCGGCGGGTTCTGGGTCAAAGGCGACGGCGCAGTGAAGGTTTGGCGCATCGCGAGCGGCAAATGCGTCGCGACTAAATGCGCCATGGACCAGAAAGGGGACATCGTTGCGATTATTTCGAGTTGGGCTGGAGTGAACAATGATTCGCATTCTACAAAGAACACCTCCATGTTAACCGCCTCCAAGGATGGGAAAGTCGCGCACTGGAAAGTGGATGCGTCTAAAAGTATTTCCAACGTCTCAAATTTTTCTGAAAGGAAACGCAACACCGACGCCGACGGCGGCGTCGTGTCCTTGACGTGGAGCAAAGGCTTCTTCGATTAGGGTACGTGGATGGGGAAGACATGAGAGGATGAAGAAATACAGTGATCGGATAATGAAGAAATGCGGAAGACTGTATACGGTGACTATATACTCATACGAGTAGTTGTCATAAAAACAGCTGCTTTTACTTTTTCTTTCCCTTCGCGACGCCGCCTTTTACCTTCACGTCTTTCGCGTTTTTCTTTTTTTCTTTTTGACCGTACTTCGCTTCCAGTGACGCGAACAAGTCACCCGCCCTGTGTTCTCGTTTCGCCAAAATCAGCGCCGCCAAGTCGCTCGTGTCGTCCTTCTTCGTACCCTTGACCTGCTTCTTTTGAGGTTTTAAAGGATTCTTGGGAGCGGGTTTTTTGCGGGTCGCCGTTGCCCATGTTTCGTAGATTTGAAACGAACTTATTTTATTTTTCGCGAGCGCGTCGTCAATCACGTCCGCGAATCGATGCGCGTCAACCTTCTCCTCCGAGCACATCACCCAAGCAAACACAGCTGTCATATCACCATTAAACTTGGCATAAGCACTTATGACATCGTTCTTCTCCTCATCGCTCCCTCGGTAACTGTCAAAAAACACATCAACGTCCTCCTCCGTCACCTTTTTGTACACGTTTCGGTAATACTCGTACAGATTTTTGAACTGATCCCCGGACAGTGTTCCGTCGTCTATGTCACCCGTCTCGTCGTATATCGCTCGTTTGTTCTCATCGCTTAAGATTCCGTATACTTTCTGCAGTGTTTGAAACTTCTCAGCCGCATCAGGGGACTTGTTCTTATCGGGGTGGACCTGCAAAGCCGCCTTGTGGTAGGCCTTTTTTATCTCCGATGGCGTAGCGGTGTTTGGGACGTTCAGAATCTCATACAGGGACTTTCCCCCCAAGCCGTCGTCGTCGTTTTCGGAATCGGAACCGGACGCGTGCGCGTCGTGTGCGTCGTCACCGTCAGACGGGGGGCGAGACATCGTGCGTCAAGACACGGAGGGACGCGGCGAGTTGTGCGGGCGGTTGATGAGCACGCGAAAATGAAAAGTGTACTGGAGTTGGTCGCTGTCGTTCGTCACCGAGTGCTTTCATGAACAATCTTTCGAACCACGCACGAACCACGATATGCAAACCCGTCGCTGCCCGCACAGCTGGCGGACAGCACAGAGTTTGCCCGCAACAGTCGGGAAAAATAAATGGAAACTCATTTCGCGATTCGGGAGACTAGTAACCCGAAACTTGTAGAACATCGGTCCTTTGTTTTTAAAAGGAAAATCCATACTTATACTTCTTTTCATCGAAGCTACGTCACGATACATACACGATACGTTTGTTCAAGCCGCGGAGTTCAATGGGGGCAAACGCAGGCGCGCTGCAGGCGTGCTGGAGGCGTGAAGAGCGTGAAAGGTGTGTTTGGCACATATTCGAGGTGTTTGAGGTTTGAGACGGGTTCCCAGGGTGTTGGGTGCTGGTCGTCGACTGGTGAGAGGGAGCAGCGACACGTGTTGATCCGCCCCCTTTTTTGCGACAATTTTCGGGGACGACGAGTACCTGCTGTGCGGGGCGGCGGAGGGTGTGCGGTGTGGGCACAGGAAGTTTAAGGAAACATGCGAGATATGCATCGCGAAGAGTCGGTGCGTGCACGGCAAGGCCCCGAGCCGGTGCTTGGTGTGCGGCGGCGGTGGGATGTGCACGCACGGCCGCCAGCGAAGCCAGTGCGTGGAGTGCGGCGGCAATGGTATTTGCAAGCACAAACGGATCAAGAGCCGGTGCAAGGATTGCGGGGGAAGCGGGGTGTGCACGCACGGCCGGCGGAAGTACCGGTGCCGTTTTTGCAAGGAAGAAAAGACGGACGCGGAGCACGAAGAAGGACCGTTTAAATTAAGGGAACACTTCTTGGGGGGCAACGTCCGGGAAGGGGACGTGAACGCGGCGACGCAACAAGATTTCGAACCAAACCCGGCGGAGAAGGATTCAGACAGCGGCCGCGATTCCGGCGACGTCGACGTGCCGGATGAGAAAAGCGGCGAGGGGGGTGATTCGCGGGACCACTCAGTGCCGAGCGACGAGCAAAGACCGGCGAAGAAGGGTAAAGCGGCGTAAAGTACGTGAGGGGTTATATTTGGCGAGCCAACGGTGAACGCAATGCACTGTTTTTCATTTTGCAAAATTTTAGACACCCCTGAAATTAGTACGCTCCTATCGTTTCTTCGTCAGGTGTTTTGTGGCGCCCGACCCGCCCAACAGGTTGGCGATGTCCCCCCACCGTGACGCACGTTCGCCGTCCGGGCGTTCTCTCGCAGAGCACATCGCCCGTCGCTCCGCGAGCTGCGTCGGGGTTTCGTTGGATGTATCTCGTACGGAAATACTCGCCCCGTTGTGCAACAAACTCGCCACCACGCCGCGGTGCCCGTTGAGCGCCGCCCAGTGCAACGCGGTTCGCCCCCATTGATCACGCCAGTTTATGAAGTCAGTATCGCCATCGGCCAACTGCTTGCTCATACCAAGCACCCAATTTATATTAGTAGAACTCGTTCCGCTCCGGCACGCCGCGTGCAACACTGTTTGCTTGTCGTCGTCCAGGGAGAATAAACACGTGACGCGTTTTTTGGTTGACTTGTTTTTGCGTGAAGTATTTTTCTTCTTCGAGTGATAAGACTCTTTTGAGTCAAACACACTTTCGAGGAAAGAATAATCGCCGTCCCCTGCTTGCAGTAAGATATTCAGCCCTTCCACTGAAAACGGCTTCGGAGCCGAGAGCGCGAGGGAAAGGGGCGTCACACCTCTTCGCGCTCGGACGTTTATTTTCGCGAAGTTAGAAACCAACGCGAGGGTTGCTTTCTCGGCGCCCGCCGCGCACGCGGCGTGCAAAGGCGTCTGAGTATTTAGTGTGGAGCTTTGCTCACTCGTACCAACCCACCCGTCGACAGGAACGCCGTTATTGACTAAAACGTGAACCGTGGAGTGATTGTCCTCGACAGCAGCCTTGTACAAAAGGGAAACGCCCAAGTCTTGGTTTGTGTGTTTTTCCTTGTCGTTACCGCCGTTCACAGTCTTCGCATCCTCCCTGGATAAGTCATCTTTCGCTGCTTCGCCGAACACCCCTTGAGTGATATCTTCCCTCAACCGTACCGTCCACTGTTTCAGTGACACGTCAGCAGTCAGAGCCACGGGTGCCAGCGCGCCGCGCAACGCTTCGCCGTGTTGGCCGACTTCTGTTTTATTCTTTTCGTCACTGCTCCCAACACAAACCAGTTCCAAACACACGCGCCGGCACACCTTCACCGCGACCATGGAGTCCCCCCCCAGTTCAAGAAATTTAGAGGATTTTGAAACTTGAGTAGTAGGTACACCCAGCTCAAGTGACCATATGCTCCGAATAGAGTTAAACAACACATCGGTATTGAACTCGTCGTTTTCTGAGTCGTCGTCGTTTCGATTCGGCGGCGCCGGCGTTTGATGAAATTTTGATAATTTATCAAGATCAACCTTCCCGCTGTTCGTCGTTGGAAAGCTCTTAACGTACCCGAAACGAGTTGGGACCATGTGTTGCGGTAGCTTGCGTTTTAATAACCACGTGATGGTGTCACAGGTTGTGGCGCTTGGGGTTTGTACGGATAGAAGGTCACTGGGGTCATTGGACTCAGAAACGTCTGGGTTACTTTCTTCTGAGTTTTTTTTTTCGTCAACAGCCCTCATCCACGCGACGAGCATTTTCTTTTCGTCCTCGCACTGTTCAGACTGTTCAGACTGTTTGCCCGTCACCGTGACGACGACGTCTTTTATGAAACCTCGTGCTTGTGTTTTCGAACCCGCAAACAAGTCCCGCATCACGCACTCAATTTCCCCGAGCTCCACCCTGCGGCCTCGAATTTTAACCTGCCCGTCTTTGCGCCCGATTAACAAGTGTACACTGTTTTTTTGGTTATTTTGGACGCGCTTGGTTATGTCCCCCGTTCGAAAATAACGAATTTCGTTTCCACTGTGACTATCCACGATGACTCGAAAGCGTTCAGCCGTGCTTTCAGGGTCACCGGCGTACCCCAAACCGACTTGTGGTCCGCAAAGCCAGAGCTCGGAGAAACAAGAAGAGGATGTAAAATCATCGTCCTCCAAGTTTTCTTCAAAATTATCGTCGATCGCCGAAAGCGGGTCTCCGGCCGCTTTGGCGTGTATCAACTTCAACCCGTTGCCCATGACCTGTCCTAGGTATTTTCGTGAATCGTCAACTCGTGGTTTAATTGCAGAAAACGTCTGGTAAACGCAACATTCTGTTACCCCATAAGTGTTTGCTAACACGTCAACTTTGTCTATCCAGAAATCGACCAAAGTCTGCGGAGTCTGCTCGCCGCCCAGCGCTACAACTTTTAGGTGGGGCAGAAACGATTGACTGTTAAGACTGCTAAGACCTGCATCGGGACCGGCAACCACCGTCCCTAGCGCTGTCGGCGTGGTCGTCAAGTGAGTAGCACACGAAATCGCCAAGCACCTCCCTAGGTTTCCTAGAATTAAACTCTTGGGACACATCGCGAGACATGCTCCAACACAAAGCGTCGAAAAAACATCGCCAAACGAGGGATCAAAAACAGAAGGGCTCGCGACGAACACTGTTGATTGTGAATCAATCTTGTGCGATTCGATTTTTCCGGAGCAGAAAAATCTCAATCCCCCTCTCGTCCCGATACACCCTTTCGGCTTTCCCGTGCTTCCGGAGGTGAAGAAGACGTGTGAGACTCTGTCGTGGTGTTTTTCATGGCATAAATCCAAATCCAAGTCCAAAGCTGCCAAGACGTCGTCATCCTCAAAATCAGTTCCAGACTGGTTCTCATACGTTTCGAATTGATCCACGGTGTCGCTGGCGTTGAGAATGAGTACATCACCATTAGGGTGCGTCGTCGTGAGGGCTTTGTCCCTTGATTGACGGTCTAATAACTCAACCGCTCGTTCCAACTCGTGACGATACGAAGCGTTTACATTGGAGTCGTCAACCACGACGATTGCGCATTGAGAATCACCCATCATATGAGCAAGTCTTTCCGCCGGGTCATTCTCGGAAAGAGGCACCACCGCGGCGCCTGCTAGGGCTACTGCTAGGGTACAAATAACCAAATGCGGGCCTTCCGGGAGTAATAAGCCAATGGTATGCGCCTTGTGTTTTTCGTTTGTTTGTAAAGGCGATAAAGTTGGAGGTTTGCTTTTCGATTTTTTTATTAGTGAAGACAGTTTTCGCGCCGCTCCAATAGACGCGCGGTACAACGCGTCGTACGACCAAACAGTCTGCGTATAATCACGCAGGTAGTACTTTAACGCCTCGGCGGTGTTCAGGTTTGGGTCCTTGGCCCGGGTAACGAACCGCGCGAGCGGCGATGTTGGATTATTAGAATCCATTTTCTTTTGACTCTGATGTTACTTCCGATTGGTCCTGTCCTGGGAAGCACTGGAGCACCGCGACCTGCATGCGTTCCAGGTCGTTCGGTTCCAACGGTCCTTCACGTTTCCCTCGAGTCGTTTTCAGCGCGGCCTTGGCTTTGCCCTTGCTCAGCCGCTTCGCGTCTCCTCCGCCCGTGGCGCACAACAGGCGGACGAACTTCTCAGCTTCCACCGCGCCGACACCTGCGATTTTCAGATTAACCACCGCAACGCACGCCAACTCGAACGCGTGGTCCGGAGGCCCGATGCAGCACAAACAGTTCGGTCTATGCTTCTCACTGTCAGTGCCAGGCAACCGAAACGGACCCCCGGAGGCGCGCATCCGACAGTGGAAGGTGAGAAGCGTGGACGAACGAGATGACGCTTTCATTATTGAGAACCGCCGCTCCAAGAAAAAGTCGCACCGCCGCTAAAAAGAAAAATATCATCTCATCGTTGTTAGCAAAAGCCCTGCCGCCCCTCTGCTCATTGCGCCGCGCGGCGCTGTGGTTTTATTCAAACACCCCGGGTTCGGCGCACACATACCTCCACCATGCCTCTCCCCGGCCACGTCAAGGTCCGGCGTGAGTGTTTGTCCTTCGTGGTTTTAGGCGCGACCGGCAACTTGGCGCAGAAAAAGCTCCTCCCCAGTCTTTTTAACCTTTACGCGAATGGCCATCTCCCTCCCCGGACCTTGATCGTGTGCGGCGGCCGGCCCGCACACAGCGACCAGGGTTTCCACGACATCACACAGAAGAGCCTAAGGGAGTTCCTGCACAGTAATAACGTGGCGAGGGCGGCGCAGGAGAGGGACAATGGAGACAACTCAAGACGTCCAATCCGCCAGCCATCGCTAGCAGCAGGCTTTGACGATTTGGACACAGAGTTTCGATCAATGATGGGAGACAAGAAAAGCACTGGGAGTACACAGTCTTCTATGAATTCCCCGAAGCCGCCGCTGCCGCCCCCAACTGCACGGGACATCGGCGGGTGCGCGATAACGTCTCGCAAGTCCTCGTACGCCAACCTGGCGGATTTGGACTCCGGAAACACAGACGACGACGCGCATCAAAAGCATTCGCCGCAAAAGTCAAAACTCGGAGGACACTCAAATTCAATTGACAAAAAGATGCAGTCGCAATCGCCGCCCGAGTTTTTAATCACCGATTTTTTGGGAATCGTGCGGTACGCGTGCGTGCCGGATTGTTCGTCCATCGATGCGGCGAACGAGGGGTTGAAGGACGTGTTTGGTTTAATTACGGAACACGAAGAGAAACATAAAGACGCGCCTGGGAAAAACAGGTTGTTTTATTTGGCAATGCCGCATGAGTTGTACCTTCCCGCGGCGGACGCTGTTCACACTCTAGGCAGAGCAGAAGGGTCCGCCGACCACGACGACTCGAGGCACGCACTCGCATCCACCAACGGCCACCAAAACGGAAATGCGTGGACGCGTATCGTGGTGGAGAAGCCGTTCGGGAGCGACTTGGATTCCGCGCGGGCAATGCATCAGTCGCTGAAAAAGCACTGGGCCGAGCGCGATTTGTACCGCATAGATCGCTATTTGGGCAAGGAAGTGATCGATAACTTGCTCGTGATGCGTTTCGCGAACAGGATGTTGACCCCTATTTGGAACCGCGAAAACGTGGCCAACGTGCAGATCGTGTTCAAGGAACCCGCGGGTACCACCGCTGAGTATTTTGACAAGCACGGCATCGTACGCGACGTGATGCAGAATCATTTACTGCAAATCATGGCAGTGTTGGCGATGGACCGACCTGTTTCATTAGACCCAGAGGACATCCGAGACGCGAAACTGAAGGTGCTGCGGCAGGTTGCGAAAGTAAACCCGGTGACGGATGTAGTCGCTGGGCAATACGTCGCGGACCCAAAGGACCCGGTAAACAAACCGGGGTACAAAGAAAACAAAAGCGTCCCGCACAATTCAAAAACCCCAACCTATGCGATGCTTGTTTTGAACGTTCGCAACGAACGGTGGGACGGTGTGCCTTTCATTTTGAAAGCGGGCAAGGCGCTGGATGAACGGAGGAGTGAGATCAGAGTGCAGCTGAAATCGACACCCGGGGATATATTCTCGCCCGACGATGGACTCAGCAGAGGACGTTTCGGCGCCGAGCCCGCCGATCTGGGCGCCGGGCCCAACGAGTTCGTTTTAAGAATCCAGCCGCACGAAGAGATGTACATGAAGCTCACGATCAAGGAACCGGGGTTGGGGGTGAAGCCCGTGCCGAGCGAGATGGAACTTTCAGGACGGTGGAGAGCGGAACAGGAACGAAAAGAGGTTGCAGGTGAAGCGCCGCGCAGGGCGTACGAAAGACTCATCCTAGACGCCGTCAACGGACACCAGCAGCACTTCGTTCGCGGCGACGAATTGGAAGCGGCGTGGGCGATTGTTGACCCGATTAATTCCGCTATAGAAAAAGGGGCAGTGCCTGTTTATAACTACCCAAGAGGGTCACGGGGCCCCCGAGAAGCGGACACGCTTCGAAAGTCAGTGGGGCACGTCACGTGCGCGGTGCCGAGGGACGGGGTGAAGCTTTCGAGTTCCGACGATTTATGCTTCGACGACGAGACGGAAGCGAAACAACGCGGCGACGGATTGACGATTGCCACTGGCAATCAGTCTGATAATAACTCCGATACCTCGGATACGGAAAAGGACGGTACCCCGAAACACGAGCGCCGGCGGTCTGGCGTGCCCATGAGCGCGGTGCTAGGGAGGGACGGGGACGAGGAGGGGGTGCCCATGCCGCCGGCGGCGTAGGGTATGTTGAAGGTGTAAAAAAATCCATTCAGCTTTTTGCTCGATTTCATCGGTTCTTTCGCTCCACTTCTTCATAGTTTCGGGCGCGTGACTTGTGTGATGTTGACCTACGCGCGACGCGCGGCACCTGTGTTGTTCCGCGGGGTGCAGGGTAGGGTAGTTGCGAGGGGTGTTTCATCGCCCCGGGGGTTTTGTGACGGTGCAACTGAAGAGGATACCTCTGCATCGGAGGCTAAAGCGGAAGAGGTTAAAAAGTTTCTCGACGCGCTCGGCATCGAATCGGACAAGTACGTGGAGAAAATACCGGACATGGCCACACTTCTGCTCCACACGAAAACGGAAACCCTGAAGAAGGAAGGGATGGCGATCAAGGATCGGAAAAAACTACTCTCGCACGTGGAGAAGTACAAGAGTGGGCTCTGGGCACCTCCGACGGGGGAGTAGTTTAGGGTTGTCAATGAGCAGTTAATAAATTTTATCAATCTCTCCAAATCACAAATCACCCGCGGCCTCTCTTACGCTCTGCCCCCCGCTCACGCGCCATGCCCCCCGCCGGCGACGCGTGTGAGGCTCTTTCCGATGACATCGCAAGAGCGGTGCACCCTGATTTCAAGCTGTTAGATGACCACGGGTTTGACATCAGGGCCACCGCGGATGCTATGTTAGCCCGTCTCGATGAATTAGGCGCTATGTTAGGCACGCTTCGCGCAGAAGGCAGAGAACAGCGGGAAGCCCTGGAGCCCGTGCTGGAGGCGTTCGCGGAGGGCATGGCGCGCGATTTCGCGTACGTAGACTCCGTGGAGGACACCGTGAATGCGATTGAAAACGCCGTGGCGGACACCGAGCGCCAGCTCTCGCAACTGGAACAGAGCCAATTCAGGAACAACCGCTTAAAGGATGTGGAAGCCGCGCGACGTGGAACCGAAGAGCTGTTCGCAAAAGTGGGGGGGACGTACGCGAACCTAACGAGTAGTGTAGGTGGTCTAGGTGCAAATTTATCCTCAAACATATCGACCGCTACTAGTAACGCGAACCAGAAAATAGAAAAGGCTAAGGTTTCCGCAAACGGCGCAGTTGCTGCGGCGAAGGCGAAGGCGGAACTCAAAAAAACAGAAAAAGCAAACTCGAAAGCGAAACAAGAGGCGGATAGTTACTGGGAAGAAAGCGGGGACTCGCCGCGAGCCAAGGACGCCTCAAACAGTGTGGTCAGTACGTTATCTGAAAGCGTGGGAAAAGTATGGTCCGGATTGGGAAGAAAAGAAACCGAGCCCGAGGACGACGGCCCGAAGGGGAACATTCCGAGCACTTAGATTTGTTAATTTATTATTTGTATTTCACAGGGAGATTTAGAACTCCTGAACTACTAGTCTGTCTCCCACGCCGACGCGGGCTCTGCGAAGATGCGCTGGATCCTTTTAGCCGTCAGCGATTGAAACGCATCCACCGTTTCATCGATGATCTTTGACCGTTGCTTGAATCGCTTTGACCGGTGTGAAGCCTTTGATGGTGTCACCGTGAAGCGCACCGACGACGCGACGGCTTTCGGTTCGTGAAAATCGCCAACACGAAAACTCTTAACTTTCCCCAACACTTTTGAGTTTATCTCTTCCACTTCCCGTAACCTTCTCAACAGCCACATCTCGTCACCTTTGGGTTTCGGGTGTGGAACGTCGGGTAACACGGACTTGAGCCGGTTCAAGGGCTTGGGAGCGATGAGCCGGATACTTGCTTTTTTTGTGCGTGATACTCGAGAAATACGAGAGGTATTACGGGTACAGGTTTTACGAGTAGAGATACCTCGAGTAGAGACACGACTCGTTCTACTGGTTCTACTCGTTCTACCCGGATTATGTGCATTCACTCCGTGAACTAAACGCTTTCGGCGAAGCGACGCACCGGTGGTCGGTTGGAAAACGCTCGGCATGTTTTTTGAAACATTCCTTCGTCCAGACCGAGGAGGAACCGAACGCAACACTCGGTGTCCCGAAAGCGGTGCTGTGTGAAGTGGCGGTTGTGGTGTTACCTCGTCCGCGTGTACGTGCACGACTTTTATGGTTTTGAGTTGTATTGTAAGACGACGTGTGATGGGTGCACCAGAGATGCGGTCGAGCTTCGAATTACGTACCGCACCGAGGTCACGACGCGATGAGATGTGCGAGGCTTTTTTGGAACTGCTCGTTTCGGCGTTGCTCGATTTGTTTCGGTCATCACGCACTTCGTCAGTCTTGGCAACGAGCCCTTCCCGAGGGTCGAACAGTGTGTTGAACCTCATGAGGAGCGGTTCGCGTCTTGCTTTCCACATGTCGTGGACAACTTTTGTTCACGTCCTTCCGTGCACGCGGGTGTGTGCCCTCGTGCCGATTTGGTAAATGCTTTTCTCGGAACAAGTGACGATTCGTGTGCACCGATTTTTTCGGCCACGCACTCTTGGCTAATATCTTGGCCCGATCGATACGCACTTCAACTCGAGCGTCGTTTAGCATCGCACGTGGGCATAGTCCCCCGCGCCGTGACTCACGGGCGGTGCACTGTATATAGCGCCACCGCTTCGTTCGTCCGGGCAAAGCAAGTGGTCAAGCCCAGGGTCACGTGCTGCGCGTTGGTAACGAGTCAGGCCGGTTGAATCCTCGAGTACCTGTTTTGGAAGCGACCGAGCCGAAACCGAATCGGCATCGATGCGTCGCTTCGCCACCGGGTCGCTTCGCCAGCGGCTCCGCGCTAAGCGAGATGCGCGCGTTGAAAAACGCCCTCACTCCCTTGTGATCGTCGCGACGCTTCTCGGGTTGGCTTCCCTCGCCCCCGCGATCGGGTTAGGCACAGTAGGCCAACTCGCAAGAGGCGAGACGGCTTTATTTAGTGCTGGGGAAAAGTTTAGGTCAAACGATGGCGCCGGAACGTATGGGCAAACAGTCATAGGTTCTCACGGAAGAAATATCATGTCCGCCACAACCACCTGCACCGAAGACACTGGCTGGACCACAAGCCCAAGTGCAAACACGTTCCTGTACACCGTGGGCACTTTATACCTCTTCCTGGGTGTCGCCATCGTGTGCGACGATTTCTTCACGGATTCGCTGGAAGTTATTTGCGAAAAGTTAAACTTAAGCGAAGACGTGGCTGGGGCGACGCTCATGGCGGCTGGTAGTTCTGCGCCAGAGCTGTTTACGAGTACGATGAGCCTAGTCTCAACCAACGCCACGAACGAGCTGGGCGTGGCGACTATTGTTGGGAGTGCCGTGTTCAATATTTTGGTCATCGTCGCACTCGTCACGATTTTCAGCATCAACCCTTCGCGAAAAAAACTAAAACTCGACTGGAAACCAGTGACGCGCGATTGCTTCTTCTACGCAATCGCAATCACCAGTCTCCTGTTAGTGATGAGCGACGGCCGTGTGTATTGGTGGGAAGGCGTGGTGTGCGTGTGTCTGTACGGGGGGTACGTCTTGTTCATGTCCAGGAACGAAGTCATCATGAAAAAGGTTGACGCGATTTTTGAGCGAAACAATATCAGCCCGATTGACGACGACATGGAAAAGAATACCATCGAAGATGTACACGCAGTTCCGTCTGTCGTACAATTAAGTCCGAAGTACACCGACGGACTCGGCGATTCGGATCCCGACGACCCGTACGCCTCGGTTGTTCGCGTCGAGGTCGTGAAGGAAGGAGAATGCGTTGAAGAACCCAATGAGACTGGTGTGACTGGAAAAACATCTGAAAAAACAAACTCAAAACCCGCCGGCCAAAGCCAAGCGGTTGTGGAAAAGTTCCACTCAACCGTTGATACCGGACCAACTGAAAGTGACGATTCGGATGATAACGATTCGGATCCATTCACGAAACCAGAACACCTCCGTGACTTCCCGCTATGGGCAATCAGTCTCCCCTGGTACGCCGCGTTTCGCGTGTCAATTCCAGACGCGAAGGGCGACTCGAAAATTTTCAAAAAAAAGAACTACCTCGTTTCGTTCTTCATGTCCGTGTTTTGGATAAGCTTGATTTCGCACGGGATGGTTGACTTGGCGTCAAGGCTGGGGTGCGTGCTTGACATTCCCGAGGTTGTCATGGGCACAGTGGTGTTGGCTGCTGGTACCTCGGTGCCGGATGCTTTAGCCTCCATTTCTGTGGCGCAAAGTGGCGCCGGCGACATGGCTGTCGCAAACGCCGTCGGCAGTAACGTGTTCGATATCTTGCTCGGTCTAGGGCTGCCTTGGTCGATATTCCTACCGTTCAGACACACGGGCTACGAACTCGTCAACAACACACAGCTCGCTCCCTCGATTTGCATTTTGGGTTTCGTTTTATTGGTGTATTACTCGTCAATCGCGGCTGCGAAGTTTACGCTGCACAAAAAACAAGCGTTCGTATTTTTAACCCTCTACCTAGCGTTCGTGGCGTACGCCATCGTAGGCGTGTGGTGGATGGACATGTACGACATAAAGAAGTGAGGAGGAGTGTGAGAAGCAAGGGAGGAGTATGCGTACTCATTAGTAGTAGTACTAGGTGTGATGCGTGGTATTAATAACTCGAGAATAACTCGTGATGATCGTTTCGATTACATTCTTTTCAATCCTTTTGAATCCCCTTCCGGTTTTTTTGTGCCTTGCTCTTCGACCCCGCAGCAACCCCTTGCAAATACGCATCGTCCACTGTTTTCTCAGCAGCACTTGCCGTGCATTCCCTCTTGGACTGCAGTCAAAGAAGGTCGGACTGCTCAACCTTCTCCGCGCGGCCAATCCAGTCCGAAATAGGCACCGCCGCTGAGCTTAAAACGCGCAGGAGCACTTCCTGGGGCATATCACCGAGGCACACTTCAGTTCCAGAAGATGGAGCGTCACTCGACCCTCCTTCCTCTGACCTACACCGCTGCGCTCTCCGTGAGTTCGCCTCCGCGCATAACAGAAACGTTCGCGCCGCGTCCCTGAAAGTTTTTGGAAAGTCAGAGTGGTTGAAATCTGGTAACCACGCGGTGGGTGCGCGGAAGCGTAACACCCCGGAGGGCACGCCTATGAACACGAGGTCGTGCGGCGGCGGTCGCTTTTGCAGTGACGCAGGGCCTAGAGATGTGATGAACCCGGGGTCACCAGGCTGTAGCGGTTGTGGCACGGGAGCGGTCACGGCGCACACCCCGGTGACGTACACGCCGCGCACGCGGTTGCGAATGGTTTGTACGAAGCCGCGCTCCGAAGCGCCGGACTTGCCCTGTAACATGATCTGCTCGTTCCCCAGTTTGTGCAAGCGACGCAGTACTTTCATCTGCTCAAATGCATTGCCACCTGCTGTGTGACCCCCCTCTCCGCCCCCGCCTACGGCCCACGCATGTAATTTTCGCGACAGCGACGCTTGTTCGACGCGGATCGCTTCCAAGCGTTGTTGCTTTTCAATTGAAGACATGTCCGCGACAATCGCGTCTGTTAGGGTTTTGGGTCCGTTGTTCTCCTCATCCGTAGCCTCCCCTGCCCACGTGTGTATCCAATCTTGATCCGGATCAGACGCATCTAAACGTCGCGGGGGGGACATATCAACCGGGTCTACATCCGGGTCTAACAAAAGATTCTCCCCGTTTTTTTTCAACTCCGATTTTTCTTTCAGTGCACGTTCCGCTCTTCTCAAATCGTACGCGTGCACCCGCCCGCCCCGCTCCGCCCACACCAACACGTTCGGGTCCGACGGCAGAAACGTCACAGGAAGGCACGGGTGCGCGTGGTTGTATAGGTACGCGACGCGAGTCACGTCATTTACATTCCCCCCAACTCGCCACACCGCGACGACGCACATCGAATCTGTCGTCGCCGCTAAATATTTCGAATCACCGCTCCAGGCGCAGTACATGCCGCCCTCTGGTTCGTTCGTCAACACGTCTTGGTTCTCAGTATTGCCATCAATAGAAAGCCGCACGTGCTCAGGTACATACGCACCCGTTTTCTTGTAGCCCCGTACACCGCCCTCCAAATGCACGTTCTCGAAATCTCCAACGCACGCGGCGTACCGGCCGTCGGGGGACGCCGCCGCGGCGTTGCACGCGGTGGGAAGGTCGATGGTGACTTCCAGGTTAAGTTTCGCGTCCAGGCGAGGTCTGCGTCTAGGGCCCCTTCCTCCCTGGCCTCCATCAGAGCCCGTAGGGGAGATTGCGATATTTTCGAAACTGCTTTCATATATCTCTCCTCCATAATTACCGCCCGCATCGGAGAAGCCTTCCATTTCAATCGCGTACACGTAACAATGGCCATCCTGTGAAGCGCAAAGCAAAACGTTCTTTGGACTTTTTGAAACGTCGTCAGGATTTCGCAACTTCCCAAAGCGCGCGCAGTTCAGCATCTCCCGCTCGTGGTACCGCCCAGTTTCGCCCACGCCGCAGTCCGCTACTTTGATGAACATAGCGCTGGAGGTTGGAGTTGAGGCAGGGGACTTTGGGGGCGTACCTTCTGTTGAATTTTTTTCTTGGCCTATAGGCAAACAGGCATCCTCATCCTTCTCAACAATGCCTTGCGCGACTTTGAAGACTGCTAAATTAATGTCGCCGTCCGGTCCCGGCTGGCCGCACGCCGCGACGAGTCCACTGTCCACGTCATACGTCACGGAGTACACGTCGAAGGAAAGCTTTTCTGTGCTCGCTAGCACTGTACCTCGGGTTTCCGAATTTTCATCCGCATCCAGAAGGCGAACGTCGTTCACGCCGGTGACTAGTAATCTGCCGGGCGACGCGGCGCCGACGGAATCACTCCCTTGCCGGTGGTTCATCCCCGTGCTGCTCGGGATGGAATCGCCATCGGGAAGCAGGTAACACCCGTGTTCCTCAGGGTCGGGAGTGTTACGTTGCGCCAGTAATCGGTTCGAGGTTCGTAGTACCTCTTTTTGTTCCGCGGTGAGGTCTGAGTTGTCTAAGTCATCGAGCACTCCATCGTCTGCTACACTGAAATCCACGTCGCCCTCAATTTCAAAGTGCATCTGGTCATCGTCGAAGTCCGAAGGTTCGTCGTCGAAGTCTTCCTCGTCGTGTTCGTCGAAGGGGAAGTCCTCTTCTGACCCGGAATCCACGATCCAGCCGCCTTCTTCGTCCTCATCGAGCTCGTCATCCTCGTCACCAGAATCCGACTCGCCTAAACTTTCTTCGTCTTCGGGTTCGGGCGCGGGCGCGTCGGGGGCTACTGCCACCCCGGAAGGGTCCGGTGCGGAATTTCCGGAACCGCCACCCTCACCCGGACCCCCCGCGGCAGGACCGTCGGGTTTGGCGTCGCCGGCACGTCGCCGTGACATCCGAGCCACGCGCAGGACCGAGTGAGATCTACGCTCAACACGATTGCACCCTAGGAGCGAGCGCCCCCTCCTCGCGAACAAAATGGATGAGAAATACTTCAAAAGCGGCGCGCGCGCGCGCCGCTTGTCCGTGAATGATATGAATGTTTTTTTGACAAGAAACCACACGACGTCCTCAACGAGTCAACACCCAGACTGCGCACTGGGCGTGTCACAAGTTTACGCCCCTTTCCTGTTTTTCCCACGCCCCCCCGCTTCTAAACGCGCGAGGTATTCCTCATCTATATCCCCCGACACGTAGTCTCCGTCGAAGCAGCTTGCGTCGAAGCGCTCTATTTGCGAGTTCATCGATCTGCCGGCTTGCAGCATGTCCTCCACGGACTGGTATATCAGCCCGTCCGCGCCCAGGTATTCACACACCTCCTGCTCCGACCTCTCGTGCGCCACGAACTCTTTCCTGCTCGGCATGTCGACGCCGTACACGTTGGGGTGCTTCACTGGGGGCGCCGCCGACGCGAGGTACACCTCCAACGCACCGGCGTTCCTGCACATCTGCACGATCTGGGACATGGTGGTGCCGCGCACGATGGAGTCGTCAACAAGGAGCACCTTCTTGCCGTTGAACACGCTGCGCATGGCGTTGAGTTTGCGTCGAACCGAGAGTTCTCTCGTTCGCTGGTCGGGCATGATGAAGGTTCGTCCCACGTACCGGTTCTTGACCAAGCCTTCTCTGTACGGGAGGTCCAACTCACCCGCGATTTCAATCGCGGAAGGCCTTGAACCATCGGGCACGGGCACGATGACGTCGATTTCCCATTCGCGCTTTTTTATTCTTCGCGCTAAGCGGCGGCCGAGCTCTAGTTGGAACTCATACACTGAAATTGAGTTCAAAGTTGAATCAGGCCTCGCCAGGTAGATGTACTCGAAGATGCACGGCGAGAGTTCCGCGTTGACGCACTGTCGTGAAACCATCTTTCCCTCTTCTGTGATCAGAATCGCTTCGCCGGGGTTCACGTCTCTGACTCGGGAGAACCCAAGAGGACCAAAAGCGGAATCCTCCGACGCGACGCACCATTCGTCTTTCTCCGGGTCGACGGCTGATTTGCGTTGCCCGAGAACTAACGGGCGAATACCGTTAGGATCCCTGAACGCGAACAGCCCGACTTGGTTCACCATGGTGATGCACGAGTACGCCCCTTTGATTTTCTTCATCGTGTTCGTCACCGCGTCGAACACGGTTTTATCCACATCCGCATCGGGGTTCGATTGCAGTTCTTTGTTCACGTCCTCAGCGAAGACGTTCAGTAAAATTTCGGAATCCGAGGTAGTCTTCATCATCCGTCCACCGAGACCTCGTTCTAACTCCTCCGCGTTGGTTAAATTACCGTTGTGGATCAAATAGATCCCTAACGGGGAGTTAACGAAGAACGGCTGCGCCTCTGTGGCGGACAAACCACCCGCGGTGGGGTAACGCACGTGCCCGATACCAGTGCTGCCTGAAGTGTTTTGGAAAGATGTCGTCAGTTTTTGTATGGGCAACAGTCAGGGGATATACCGGAGCGTCTTCGAATCGGGATTGCGAGGATTCCTCACAGGGCATAGGGAAACGCGAACCAAGTGGTACACGACGCACGCAGTACAAGGCGAGCAGGATTTTCAGGGGATAAAAAAACGTACCTTCCAAAGAATCAATACTCTTCTTGTCAAAGATGTTCGCCACTAACCCGTTGTCCTTCTTTTCCATAAACCGCTGGCCGTCAAACGTCACCATCCCCGCGGAATCTTGGCCTCTGTGTTGGAGCATTAGTAGGCCCTCGTATAGCTCAGCAGAAGCCGCGCCCTCCACGCGGTGGATGCCGATGATGCCGCACATCTGAGCGGCATGTCTGACGGGTGAAAAATAAAAATGGAAAAATGGAAAGATGGACTGTCAGTCATTTGACTCAAGGGATAGACCGTCAAATGCCAAAAAAGCCACTCTGAGGTTGAAAAAGTGCCGGCGGCGGTGTCGATGGCCGACGGGTGTGCCTTCTTTGAGGTGGCTTGGGTTACTTGATCCAATGTCAACTCCCAAAGGATTCGATCGCGTTCACTGCGACGTACCTGTGCGAAACCCTCGCGGCGGCGGGCTTGGCGGTCGCTAAGCGGAACCGGGCGGAGGCGGCTGTCATCGCACTGGCGCGCAGGTCGGACGTGTTGGCGTTCATTGCGGTGGCTTTGGAGACCACCGTACGCGAGCCTCCGACTGCTTTACGGCCACCAGCGGTGCGCCGAACAGGCGTGCCCACGCTGACGACCGGGGAACGGGCGAACACGGACTGCATCTCACGAGTCGGCGGAATGGTTAAGTGCGTCGGTCGAGATGAGATGGGGTGTCGACTGCTTGTGGCTTTTGATTTGAAAAACCTCACTGACAACTGGAGCCCGTTGGGTGAGAAGGGGTTCAACAATCGACAGTGACTGCTTAAAAAATTCTACCTCGTCGCTCGACTCCAACTCACTCACTTCGTCTTGTTCCTGTCCCTCTTCCTCCTTTTCCGGTGCTTATGCTTGTTCATCTTCTTCACTCTTTTTAATTTCACCGACGCGGCTTGCAGTGTGTCTGGTGTGTTGAGTTCTTGTTGAGTTAAATCGACCACGAACGGCGAAACCCACCCGGCGCGGTGCGCTAAATCGTCAAGCGACAGATTACACGACGTCTCCGCACTACTCGCGCTAGGCACGACACCCACCCCAACACCATCTTCAACAGCGATGGCTCGAATCATGGCCCTCAGGTTCGCGTCTTCCCACTCGTCGTGGTCCGTTCCGTCCACGCCACCGTAGGACTCTGTCATTTCTCGGTTTGCGAAGGCGGCGAACCCAAGTTCCCGTCGCAACTCACCCACGGTCAAGCCCCGGGTTTTGGATGGGGTGTGGGTCCATTGTGGGGGGGTTGTTCGTCTCCTCCCGTCCCGAGGCGCGCTGTGGGTGGTTTGCATTCCGATCACATTTGTATAGTCATTCGAGGCAGATGGATTGGGAGTACTACTGCTCGTGGATCTGTCGAATCCCCAGGGGGAGGCCTTCGACTCTACCCTCGGATCTTGCCTCACCAAATGGACGTGGCGATCAAGCGGCGAGGCGACGGCATCCAACCCTCCGGTCGCAGAGTACGCACCGAACGGCACGGCTATCGCGCGCCCCACCAAGTCACGCGCCACGTGTCGGACGCGACTGACCAGCATCGGGACGAACGAACCTGACCCGTCGTGCACCGCGGTGTGACGACCAGGGGGTGATGACGAGGGCTTTGATTTCGCTGCTCGCCCGCATTTTGCCATAACTCAACTTTGTTCCAAAAAAGCACTCAAACCCAGTCGTTGACGCGCTGTCTCACGCGGGTCACGACAGGATGCCGCCCATGGAGCCACCGCGCACACCTCGTGCACTCACGCAGCCTCGAAGTGAAACCAGCGGTAAGCTGGACCGCCGGGACGCGCTCGGCGCGATGTTCCACGCGCTCGATGCGAACAACGACGGTCGAGTTGATTTTGATGAGGCGTGCACCGCGGCGTGCGGCGTGTGCGCGACGATGACTGCACGAGAGGCCCTTGACTGGTTCACTTCTCTCGACACTTCCGACACCGGGTTCGTTGACGAGCAGGAGTACGTCCTTGGGATGCTCACCCTCACGAAACCTTTCACCGATTTGGAGTTCGCCAATGCGGTCAAGGACACCATCCATCGCACGAGAAAGAAAGTCAAACATCCGCGCTACTATTTTCATGAAAACGAAACCAGCGCCAGGGAGTATTTAGGCAGGGAATTAACCCCTCTGTTAGAACAAGGCCTGGACTCCCTGCTAAAGGAAGTGGAAACTGAACGCTTAAAAATGGCGAGTGGCGAGTTGTGGGACGCGGATGGGTACGCGCCGAACGAATGGCGCGCGCTGCGGCCATTGCAGTTTCTTGGAAAATATTTAATTGAGAATTCGGAGAAAGGGATTGAAAGGCGAAAGGCTCACGAGCTTGAAAGGGAAAAGTCCGCTTTGAAAGCGAAGGAGAAGGCTGCTTTTGAAGCTAGGGGAGGTAAGCCACCCCCCTTTGCCGAGCTCACACGCACTGAAAAAATAAAAATGTGCTTCAGCGCGATTGACAAGAACAACGACGGCTACTTAACGTTCGACGAGATGCTTCACGTTTGCAAAAAAATTGACCCCGGCCGAGGACGCGAAGAAGCGTCTAGTACTATCAATTGGATGGACAAGAACGGCGATAACGCGGTAGACATCCAAGAATATGAAACAGCGATGATGGAGATGATGGAGCACGTCGACGATGAGGTGTTTGACCTAGGGTGCCAGAAAATCCTAGACGCCGTGATGTTCGCAGAATCAAACCGCGATGAAAAACTCAAAATGGTCTTCGACAAGACGGATATTGATGGGAACGGGACGCTCGACGTCGATGAGCTGACAACCTTAGCCAAGCAATTAATCCCAGGAGGCGACGAAGCCGCTGTAAAAAGAACCCTGAAGTGGCTCGACGTGAACAACGACAACCTAGTATCCTTCGAGGAGTTCCTAGTCCCGATGTTGCAAGCGGTCGTGACGCTAGACGACGACCGCTTCGACGCGTGCGTGCGAAAAATTCTGGAGTTGGACGGCGACGCAAAGGAGGACGACGCGTCAACGCAACTGCACCCGAAGCTCGCCGCGCACGTCGACGGCATGTCTACGCACACCACCACGACGCAGATAACTGTCTCCACGCTGGATTTGTTATTGAAAGATTCGAATAAAAGAATCGCGATAGTGGATTGTCGGACAGAAGCCGAGCGCAACGTGAGCACATTAGATTATTCTTCTCGAGGCTCTGTTTCTTCGCGAACGACGGTACACGTAATTCTCGGAGACGTCGCGTTCGTGGATGCGGTGGATAACAACTTAGCCGCATTAGTGGATTCGTTCGATTTATCCGAAATTGCGGACTGCGATACCGTAGTGTGTGTTTCTGCGACTGGGGCGGAAGCTGGAGTGGTGGCGCCGCTGATACAGTCTAAACTGGACAACCCGGATGGAGAAGCCGAAGAAAATGAAGAAACTGAAGAAACTGAAAATTCAGAATTACCAAAACCGGAAAAACCAAAATCCGATTGCCGCAATCTTTGCGGCGGAGTCATCGCTTGGTTCAACGCGGGGTACGGGATGTTGGACCCCAGCACTGGCACTGGCACAGAGGCAGTGCATCCGGGGTTACGGAACCGCATAGGACTCGTACGGCCGAGGAAAAATCAGTTCAGGTTTCCGAAGGAAGGGGAAGAGGGCGCGGGGGAGGCGTAAGTAGATTAGCTAAAGAAATAAAACTTCGAACATAAAAATATTGATTACGCGTTATAGTCTATGTTCACCACTCCCTGAGATTCATTGTACATTGCGTGTTGTGCTGTTATGGTTTTGCTCTACCAAACGTGATGTACCCTGGTCTTTCGTAGTAAGTCTGTTGACCGTACGGGAACCATTTTTCTTCAGCCATATCATTCAACAACTCTTCGATAACGCACATGCGAACATCGACTTCTTCTTGTTCATAGGCGTAGTACGCGGTTCCTTCTTTGTGCCATCCACACTTCGTCACGAACGTTTCGTCCGTCAAGTTGTGTTGCGTCATCTGGTATATGAAGGAGCGAACACTGACACCGTTATCTGCCGGGTCGTAGTCGGTTTTCGGCCAATTCGTTTGTAAACCTGTTTCATCGTAGTTTGAATAACACCCAAAGCACATTTCATCTTCTTTCGGAACCCCGCAGCTTATCGCGTTAGCAGGTAAAATTCTTCCACAAGGACACCAACGCACGATTTTGAACTCGCCCACGTCATCTTTCACCGCGGATATCTGCTCTTCTATGTTTGCCTTAGCTTCGTTGTTTATCGTTACGAGCGTCTGAATACCGCTGTTCACTCTTCCAACTAAGATGGTGGTTGATAGACATAAAACCGCAAAAACACAGCCCAAGATCACGTAAAGACGTTTCGTTCTGTCGTTTCGAAAGCTCCACCCTCGGTACACCCCTTCACTCATTTCAGTTTCAACGGGAGAGAATCGTTGGGTCTCTGATTCGCCCATAGGTAAGATGACATGATCGGGCTCTGTCATCACTGAAGGAAGGTTTGTCGGAAATTGTGCGGAGGTAAACGCTGGTTCAAGGGTCGGGTTATTGGACCCAAATACCGGGACAGCCGTGCACCCGGGTTGGGAAACCGAGCTAGTGCGCGCGGAGAAGTGCGTTTAAGTTCCCGAAAGAGGGAGACAAGATGCGGGGGCCAACGCAAGATTTGTTCCGCAACGGAAAAGAAGCTTCCATAAAAACCTTCGCGCGGAAACTTCGGATCTACGTGTCGTCTCGGCATTGTGAGAAGGCACGCGTTGGTTTCCGCCGGACGTGGACGCACGTCACGGCGCGTTCGTGCGACTGTGCACACACGTTCGGTGTGTATACGAATCATGTGTAATGTGATTGCATCTTCCCCGGCGTTGGTTCCGAAAGCCGGGGGGTCGGGATCGTCTTCTCCCGTAAATCCGACTCATCGTTGGAACTCGAAATCCCTTCGGCACACCAGCGCTTTGGTGATGCTCCCCCCAAAGAGTGTATGGCCTGCGATACAAGACATCCGGTGCGTGCGTGACAAATCGTACTTGCGCTGGATGCCGCACGTCAACGTGTTGTATCCGTTCCTGGAGGATGACGAGGAGGGGACGAACTTTGCTGAAGCGGCGAAGGTTGCGAGTGGAGCTTTGACTGATATACATCCATTTCAATGCGCATTGAATGACTTCAAGTTCTTCAAGCACAGAAACTCGACCACGGTGTGGTTGAGGCCGTCTGAGGTTGTAGGTGAATCTATCAAATCGATAGCAAAGGTGGATAGCACAGGGGACAACATCACAGGTGAAGAGAAAGAAATACCAATGTGTTCCATTCTAATCACTTCTCAAAAAAAACTCGAGGCGGCGTTTCCGTTAGCGAACGACTTGAGCCAGATATCAATAGACGGGTTCACGCCGCACATCTCAGTAGGGCAGTGGCCCGATGCAGTCACCGCAGCCGCGGCGTGTGCGAACCTTCACTCTACGTGGAAGGGGTTGGAATTCGAAGTGGACGCTTTTTATCTAATCTCGAGATCAAAAAACGGCGACGACGCTTTTCGAGTCAAGGCGAAAATACCGCTGTCCGGCGGAGACGTCGAGTTTCTGACTGATGACGGCGTGGACGAATGTGTGACTGAATACTCTGTGGACGACACACGCGCCACATGTTGGTGGCGAGAGCCGTACGCTCCGCACACCCCGCCACTCGGGGCGCGGTGTTTAGTGCCGAGAACGAAAAGGGGACAAAGAAGGGGAAGGGGGAAGGGAGGAAGGAGTGGGCAAACGGGTGAGAAGGAATAGACGGGAGAGGTTGTTAACTTTGAGATACCGAGATGACGCTCATCAATAATATCATTCGTCACAAGCTACACACCCTCAAAACAAGCTCGACATGAGCGCGAATTTATGCTTCGTGGCCCTTGTTCTCTTTCCAGGAACATCAGCCGGGCCGCCGCCGTACGCGTAGCCATAATTATACCCGTAACCAGACCCGTACAAAGATTGTGATTCAGAATGTGAAATACTTTTTTTTGAGCTTCCGTAATACGCTTGAGTCACCCAGTGCGAGAACAGCCCGGCTGGGCCGAACACGAAGGTGAGTATCAATGTGTGCGCCACGCCCCATCCACCTGCTCTCGCTTTCAGACTCGCATGTCTTCCAACGAACAAGTTCACGCACGCCAAGTGCATCCACGCGCTCGCCGCGACGTTTCTTCGCGATAACAGTTGGGCGATTCCGTTTAAACTCGGGAAGAACTGCGGGTTGAAGCCTCCTTTTGAGAGACCGGCTTCTAAACTGCCAGGCATCATTAACGATAACGTGTCGGGTGACCAGCTCGCTACGAGTAGGAGCAGGTACGTGACGCAGGGGGGGGCTAGGCTCATTGGCGATTTGGTGAACAGGACGCATTTGGGGAATCTGTTGGGGAACCGAACGCCGAGCCAGAATGCGAAAAACGCAGCTGCCATGTAGCCCAAGGACACGGCGCACGCGATTTCGGGAACTGATGGGCCTGTTGCTGCGACTATCTGCGCCGCCGCTTGGGGGACCACGGAGACGCCTCTTTTCTGAGGCGAACAAGTGCCAGGGCGACGAGTGCTGACACGCGATTCAGTCAAAGGAAACGGGACGTGTTCCCGCGCATTGTTAGCCATCGCGCATGGAGACCTCCGTTTAACGACACATGAGTTTCGAGTATCCGCACGTGCGGCGGTGCGCGACACGGTGCGACTCGTGAGGTGCGGGCGGCGCCGAAGCGCCGCCGCGCGCATCTGAAGCGGCACCGCGGCGCGCATGGCGTGTGGCTCTACATTCTCCTCATCGTTAATAAAAACCCGAAAACCTGCAAAAGTGTAATCCTAGTCACCACAACCCGCACGCGCGGTCGTCAGCGTCAACCGATCGTCAGACCTTTGGAATTGTCGCGATATGTCCTCGTCCGCGCTGACGCGCGGGCTATATCCCCGAGCTGTGGCGAAGAGTCGTGCCCGCCCCGACCCATCTATCGCACCTGCGCGCCCCGTCCGGTTGTTAAGCAGGAACCGTGTTGTTTTTCGCTTTTCAAAGCGCCACGTTGTCCGCGCGGCATCCTCCGACGTGAGCCCCAGCACACGCAAGGCGTCTGCGCGGATACAAAAAGACCTCGCAAACCGGCTTCTCGTGGCGCAAACGGGTTGGGTACGGAACGGAAGGGTTACGCCAAGTGGGGACGATACGACTAGTGATGCATCGAGGGAACAAATCGGTAATGATGATGCTGCAAATGAATGGATACGCATTGATAAATCAGACTCATCCTCAAAGGATTCCTCAGATGACAGTGACAGCACACTGTACAGCGACCCTAACGCGACTGTACTTGAAGAAGCCACGTCAAGAGGCCAGTGGCTTCTTGGTCTATTAGTCCTCCAAAGTTCCTCGTCGATCGTATTGGAAAACTACGGCGATTTAATCAAAAACCACCTGGAGATTACTTTGTTCCTCACGATGTTGGTTGGGGCCGGGGGCAATGCGGGTAACCAGTCTGCAATAAGGGTTATTCGGGGGCTCGCGACAGGTGATTTTGTCGTGACGAAGGAATGTGCTTTGAGTACGATGTGGAGACAAACCAGGGTTGGAATAGTGCTCGCGACGGTGTTGGCGGGGGGGGGATTCTTAAGGGTTATTATTTCCAGAGGCGCTTTTTTCGATCCAGCGGATGATGTAGTCGGTGATGCTACTGTCATTGCTATGGACACGGTGTCGCAAGTAGCAGGGGTGACTGCGAGTATAGCTACTCAAGCTACTCAGGTTACTCAAAACGACAACGCGTTGACCGCGGCGATTGGTATTTCGTCCAGTTTATTCGTCATCGTCACGACGTCGACGTTGACCGGCTCGGCGTTGCCGTTTCTGTTGGCGTTTTGTGGCCAAGATCCGGCGAACGCGGGAACCACGATTCAGGTTTTAATGGACGTGTTGGGTGTCGTCATAACCTGCGTCGTGTGCGCGTTCGTGTTTGAGTACTTTAGCGGGGTGGGGGGGGTACTGAGTGTGTTAGGTGGGTAATGAATGTATTAGGGTTATAGGGGCAATTAGACATAGAGCAAGAAGCAAGCAAGCGTGTAATGTGTATTTTTATTATTGAGCAAGTGTCCTCGTCTCCTGCTCCAATCACTCATCCCAACATCCCAACCCTCTTAATAACCGTCCAGCTTGTCCTGTAACTCCGCGGCTTCGTTCGCGCCTTGCACGCCTTTGACGAACAGAAACGCGCACAGCGGGAACCCAGTGCCGATGAGCCAGTAGAGAATGGGTTTGTACGCGAAGCTGTCCGATTGCACGACTCCGAAAATCGGGTTGCCATAAGCGAGCTCGAAGCAACTCCCCACGGATGCGATGCCCACGATCGACGCCAGCCCGAGGTACGCGGGCCAAGGCAGACCTCCCTTTTCCGCGGCGGCTTTCTTTTCCATCTCCCGGCGCTCCCAGGGGGGCATCTCGTCGTCATCATCGGTAGTCGCGGTCTTTGACGCGGACGTTTCCTCCTCGGCGCGCGCCTTCACACGTGCGCCGCGAACTTGGGTGGACACCACGTGACGAAAAGGAGTGGTGCTGACGGACGCGGGAGCCGAGCGCGCGACGCGCTTAGCAGAGGCGTTTCTCACAGCCGTCGCCACGACGGGGTGGACCGTTGACGCCGCAGTCACGGAAAACATGGGAAGGACGGGTGCGGAGAGGTCGCGGAGCGCTCCTCGGAATACACAACCTATCGCGATGCTCGAAACGTCAGAGAGAGCGCCACCTGGCTCGACATCGTCGCGTGTAAACGTGCTGCGCGCCAACAGAAAAATCGGGTCAACTTTCGTCACATCAAGGATTGCTTCTCAACACGCGCCACAACTGGGCTGCGCACGTTCCCTTACGTCGGTCTTTCTGCGGCGCCTGGGTTGACACGTACCGACGGACGGCCAACCCGGAAGCGCGAGCAGCCGACCCCCCGTAAACCTTCACACGTCGTAACCCAGCCCGCATCTGCCAAAATGGCGAACGCGGTCCCGAAGATGCAACCTTCGCAGCGGATGCTCGCGGCGTTCGACGAGTCCATGAACGAGCGCCGGTCCATGCGTGCGACGCACAGGTCAATCGTCGCGGAGCAGTCCGAAATCGCGCTGAAGAAAATGCAATCAGTTAAAAACTTGGGGGTACGTGTGGAGAGCTGGGATGTGAGGATTCGTTTCCGCAAAAGGATGTGTCCCCTTTCAATCGTCCCAGAATCCCAATCAACATTAAGACGGCAAGTAAGGTAATGCTAAGAAGTATACGCTGACCGACCATTTAACCCTCCTGTCATCCCTCACACCACCCCTATCACCCCACAGAACCTTCTGTCCCGCCAAGACGCCGGTTTCGACGGCGACGGCACTTTAGATTTCGCTGAGATAAGCGCGGCGGTTGCTTCTGAAGAAACCTCCGAGTATTTAAAGGAGCTGGGGATGAAAGACGCGATGGCGTTGATGAGTAGGTTGGACTCGGACGGCACGGGTACGGTTACCGCACAAGCCCGGCGCGACTTCATCCGAGGCTTGGTGCCGAACTTGAAGGAAGAGGTGTATAAGTTACGCGCGACGGGAGAGTACACCGCGAGCGGAATATTGCACAACCAGCGAAAGGAATTCATAAAGGGATTGAAAGACGACCACAGGAAAGAAGTCGTCTCGCTTCAGAAGATGTTCGACAAGGAATCCAAGCAGGTCGTGAGGAGTGAAGAGAGTTTCTTTGGACAACGCGTGAACGGTCTGTACCTAGCGTTGGTGGAGCACTGGGACGTCCAGGAACGGTATTTGGACGGCATCATACAAAAAAAGATTAAGATGTTCATGGCGACTAAAGAGACTACTAGGAATCCTACCGACCCTATTACTCCTAAATACGACAACGAGACTTATGAATTGAAAGCTTTGTTACGGAATTTATCGGTAGCCAGGCACCCTACCCCCTGGCAACTCAAAGAAGGCGAGCGGCACAAAGTCCGACTCCACGAGCTCGAGGACGAAGCCGTGGCGCGGCACGCTACGTACCAACCGCGGTGGTTCAAGTTACAAGCGCAACAGCTGAAGAAGGATTTGAAGTTGATGCGGTTGAAGTTTAAGCAGCTGAAAAGAGAAAGTTTTGATCAGTACGAGAAGCACGTGGTGAATGCTCGGGGGATGTTGGATAGGAGGCATGTGGTGTATGAACAGCGGAAAAAGCACGCGCACGCGATGGAACTTCACGAGAAAGTTTTGGAGGACTTAAGGCCTGTTAAAGACTTAAACATGCAACCCGCTATACACACGTACCAGCCGACTATGCAGAGTTTGAACAAAAACGGAGGCAACTTGGACCGCGTGGCGAACGGGCTGGGGGGGTACCACTTGAGAGAGTTGGAACGCACGGGGGGGGCGCCGCAGCACGTTTTGAGGGCGTCGTCCTCGGGTCCGCCCGTGAAGATCGATCCAAATACGAAAAAGAGGAAAAACTAATTGAAATATTTTTGTAATTTGTAATTGGACATGTACTGTACTGTATGAAGTTGATATAACCCTAAATAAACCTACTAATACCTCTCCGGCACCTGGTCCACAGTGGACGGGTACTGCGGCAACCCCCCAAACTTCTGCGGCGGCCAGTACTTGAAGCACGCTCTGCCTAGAATGTTTTTCTTCGGAAGAGGGCCCCAAACATGGCTGTCAAAAGAATTATTCCGGTTATCCCCCATCACGAACACGTCTCCGATTGGGACTATTTGCGATTCCATTGTGTACGTAGCGGGTTCCAACTTTAACTCAGCACCTCGACCCTTCCCATTGACATATAACTCACCCTTTTTTACCTCCACCGTGTCACCTGCGACAGCTACAACTCGCTTGATGAAAACTTCTTTCGTTAGCGCGGTGCTCGTCTTCGGCGTCTTGGGGGGATGGAAAATAATCACATCCCCAGGTACGGGGTCGTGCTTGAACTTGTACGTGATTTTCTCCGCGATCAACCGATCACCTACGTCGAACACGGGGTACATGCTTAACGACGGGATGAATCTGGGTTCTGCGATCGTCGCCCTGAATGCTAGGGAAACCGCGAACGTTATAAGCACCGTCGCTACATCCTCCTTGTTCAACCGCAAACCTTCCGGGACCCACTCGGGCCAATCTAAATCCATGTCATCGTCCGGATCGTCGCCGTTGTTGTTGCCGTTTCCATCTCCAGTCTCCTCGGCGGGAGGGTCACCCGAGGAGGCGTGTACTTTTGTGTGACGTGCGCGATGGAGGGTGGAAGACCTACGCGACCATGCGATGCGTCGGTCGGCGGCGAATCCATTACCTCCCAACTTCGCGGAGGTAATCGAAGACCTCACGGAGGATCCGTGCCCCACCTTCGCCGTGAACCTGACGGTCGCCCCGCGCGCGTTTAAGCGTGACAAGGTGATCAACTGTAGCGGAGACCCGAGCGTTGCCATCGTGACCGCGTGCGATCGAGTATGACGAAGGCACGTCGGCACGCTATCCTAAAATCGGAGCCCTGAAAAATATTCGCGTCGCCAGGCTCGTTAATAAATGGCCAATCCCGAATGTGGGCACCACTTCCAACGGCGCCCAGCTGGAGGCGCCTGCGCTGGCCTCGAGGGAGGTCGCGTTGCGATGACCGAGGTGATATGTCTGGATGACAGCGACGACGAGGTGGACTTGCCACCTCCGCCGCGTCCTCCGCCAAAGTCCCCTGTGCAACCGCCTTCTGGAAGGCCTCCACGATCCGAGTGGATTGACCCGAGTGCCTACGACGATGACTTGGCCAGTAGCGACGATGATGACGGGATATTCACCGACAGGCACGCGAAGCGACGCGCTGCGAAGAGTCGGAGGGTTGGGTCTGGCGCAGGCGCGTCCACTGCCGCAGCTTCGGAGTCATTAGCGAGGTCCCCCCGGAGAACGGAAGGGGTGCCATCATCGCGAGATCAAAACAAAGCTGACAAAGCTTTGGCTCGCGAATCTGCCAAAGCAGCGAAAGCTTTAGAAGCAGAGTCTGCTAAGCAAAAGAAAGCGAATGCCCGGGAGTTAACGAGACAGAATAAAGAACGTGAAAAGATTTTGAAACAAAACGAAAAGCACCGCGCCGCGCTTCTTGGGGGCAAGATGAAGCTGCAGCAAATCACCATGGTGATGAGTACCGATCTCGGGCCCGATGATTTTGGACGCTCGTTACGCGACGCGTGCAACTTGGGTGTCAAGAGTGATGGAGGCAAGGGTGTGGTCCCGTTGCTACACAACATAGAGCAGCTGCCCTTAACCCGAAGCGTCACGTGGAGGTACCACGCCCCTAGTACGTCAGCAGTTGGAGTCCGCGGCGACGTTAGCGCACCGGATGGAGCGCCGTCGAACGATGAGTATAATAATAATTCAAACAGATCACCCGGTCAGTCCCCGATTGGCGCTGACGTGCGCTCCGCGGCATACACGCTGGTACTCCTCACGGGTGAGAGGTTCGCGGATATGTGTGCGGTAGATTTCCAAGCAGGGGTGAATGTTACGGGTACCCGTAGTAGTATCGTTCCTCCAAACGGCTTAAAATCGTTGCTTCAACAAGCGCGGAGTAATTTGCCCGGGCATACTTTGGGTCTGTTAATAGAAGGCTTGCGGCAGCACTGTTCTCGACGCGAGCGGAGGGAGTTTCGAACGATGGGTGCGGATGGGTTTTCGCGGAAAAACGTAGAGCAAGTCATGGCACAATTAGCGGTTTGCGAACGGGGCATACGCGTCACGTCCGTGTCGGATCGAGCCGCGGCGATTACGCACCTGACCGGCGTCAGCGTCGCGCTCGCGAAACGCCCTTATGAAAAAGAGCTTGGGTTTTTGGACATCCTGGCGCACAGCAAAGGCACCGTGGTGACTCCTGCCGCGTCTTTGGCGCTGGAACGTGTGGTAGCAGGGGGATCCAGGGGGCACGGCGTTGGTCCTGACGGCAGTGGGTTGTTCCCGAGTCAAAGTATTGGCAGTCAGCCGACAAACGCATCCGTCCCTCCTTCCGGCACTAGAAAAGTAAAGTCCCCCGCTGAGGTTTGGTGCGGCGCGTTGATGACGATTGACGGGTGCGCTGAGCCCACGGCGCTGGCTATTGTCAGAGCGTATCCGACCATGGCAACCCTGATGCGCGAATACGCCGATCCTAATGTAACAGATCGCCAGAAGAAAGAATTGCTTTCGAATTTAGTGAGAGTCCAAACCAGCGACACGCAGTCGGCGGACCGCAAGGTAGGACCGGTTCTGTCGGCCAGGCTGTTTAGTATTTTGAAACCCAGAGGTAGTATGGATCCGGGGGATGAAATCGTGGGAGTAGGGGGCGGGTGAATGTGTGACTGTATGAGTGTTAGTGTTTTTGTATTACGATATCTGTAGACACGGATATCTTCCTTCTCAAAAAATTGTATCACCAAAGAATTTCACCTTCTACGCCTTCAATGCTTCTTCCACCGGCACGGGCTCGTTGGAAACTTGGATGGTGCACCCCGGTTTCGGTCCGTACCTGGCCCAGTACGCGGCAGGGAGCTTGGCGCCGTTTTCGGAGAGCCAATCAGCCGGTACGGGCACGCCGGTGGGCTGCGCCGAGCAGTACGGCCGCGCCCCGGGCTTCGCCAGGTACTGCTGGTGGTAGTCCTCGGCGAAGTAGTAGACGCAGTTGTCGCCGGGTCCGTTGATTTCCGACGTGATTGCAGAGCGAGGGTGCCCGGCTTTTTGAAGAGATTTAGAATACACCTCAGCACTCGCCAAAGCCATCTCTTTCTGCGTCGCTGAGCTGCAATAAATGCCGCTTCTGTACTGCGTGCCCGAGTCGTTACCCTGCCTGTTCCCTTGCGTCGGGTCGTGGCACGTCCAGTGCATGGCTAGCAGGTCCGCGAAAGAAACTACGCTGGGGTCCCACGCCACCTGCACGGCTTCAGTATGCCCAGTACGCCCGGAACAAGTCTCCTCGTACGTGGGGTTCTGCGTGAACCCACCGACGTACCCAACTGAGGTGGAGAAAACACCCGGGACGCGCCAGAACATCTTCTCTGTTCCCCAGAAACACCCCGTGGCGAACACGCAGGTTTCCAAGTTATCGGGGAAGGTTTTGATGGAGTTGCCGAGGACGAAGTGTTGGTCCGTGACGCGCATCTCCTCCTGGCGGCCTGGGAGTGCGTCACTTTCAGCCACGATGCCGCCCTTGGCGCCACCGCCCAGCATCGCGAGGAGCTGCTCCATTAAGTCTTCGTCCTTGCCCGCGCTGGCGGTGGTGGACCTGCGGGTCTGGGGGGCGAGGGGAGCGCGCGTGGATTTAGGGCTCGCGCGGCGAAGGGAGGCGGCGCGGGGGGCGACGACGGCGGAAACCTTGGAGGCGGCGGCGAACATGTTCGCGCGAGATGGATTGAGCTGAGTTGAATCGATAGTAAGACACGTCGCCTACCAAACAAAAAAAAAACCTCGACAACTGTGATTTCTTGCCGGCTTTGCTTTTTTATCAAGTTAGCTTTAGTCTTCGGGTTTTCGTTCATTACACAGGGCGCTGCGCCACAGGGAGTCGCTGTCGTCTCCGTACCCTCGCTCGCGCGATGTTCGACGACCCGCACAAGCTCAGTGCTATAGCCGGGTTCGCGGTGCTGGCGCACGCAGTTTATGCGGTGATCTGCCACCGGGACGATCTGAAACTGCACGGGGAGGATTTCGCGGGCATCCCTTTTTTCGTGGGCGTGGAGTGTTTGATCGGCGCGTCGTTCTGCGCGTGGGGCGCGTTGGGTTTCTCTGGGGAGTTCCTGCCAAT
>MDSY01145836.1_pt1 | contig 33538 bp, 31 predicted proteins | sample 811131 | NCBI WGS metagenome assembly MDSY01 (sample SAMN05326643, study PRJNA326480) | marine metagenome | isolation source: seawater | place: Atlantic Ocean: South West | collected 2010 | reverse complement strand
TTGATCAAACCAATTTTTCAACCCAATGTATGACGAAAGATGATTGATATCATTAATATACAAATTTATCATCTCTCTTGCATGCTTTGAAAACTGATTATTCAGCTGATTTATAAAATATGTTTTACCGTGTATATCGTAGCAATCTAGATTTCCTAAACTTCTATTAATTGTATAGTCAAAATTATTTTGAATAATGGCACAATCAAATTTAGACAATGAAGCCCATATTTCTTCATATCTTTTCATTTCATTATCTAGTAAATATTTTATATCAGCTTCACTATCTTCTAATTCTGGATATTTAATAATATTTTTATTTGTAATGTGTATATAAATAACATCAGGTTTAAACTCATCTAAAGTTTCATTTCCAAACAGAGAATCCTCATAAAATTTATTATATTCTGACTCATAAAAGATTGGCTTGATGCCACTATCTAACAAAAAAAGTTCTAAAATATTTTTAATTTCAAAAGTTGTTGATCCACCTAGAATTGCTATATTCTTTTTTATTAGGCCATCTTGTTTCAATAGTTCTTTTTTTATAGACTTCTTTTTTCTAAGAATAAACTCATAATCAAGTTGATGCTGAAACATATTTTTTCCTTTAAAGATTTTATTTAATGCCCACTAATCTTCCTTCCTTAGCTCATAGTTACTGAAGTTTTACTTTTAGCTTCCAATCACCATTAAGACTCTTTTCCCAAATATCTAAGTTTCTAAATTTTTCAACAGTTTTCCAGAACTCTTGTTCAGAGATATCATGAAATTCTAAAAAATCATTAAAATACTCTTGAGGAAACTCATCTTGCAATTTATTTACAATATTGACTGCGTCTTCACGAGATAAATTGTCATTCCAAATATCATAACAAACCTGATCAGTTGGCCTCCAAAAACCAAACTTAATATATTTAAGCCAAATATTAATTTCGCATAGCTTCTCGTCAATATTATCATAATCTAAATAATTTCCTGAAAGAGGTCCATCTACTCTAGACATAAAACCCATGGATTTAGACAATTCCAAATGCTTTCTTCCATCCCAAAAATCATAATATCCAAGATAGATACTTTTAATACCATTTTTTTCGCTAGATTTCAAATCTGGGTAACGATAGAAAAATGTATCTCTTGTTGAGATATCTTCATCAATAAAATCATCAATAGTTTTATCTTTTATAAGGTCATTATTATCAATATCTGATGCATCAGCCTTACTTTCTTGTGTTTGAATGCCGCCAAATTCAAAAGCTACATCCTCGCCCCATACAATTAAAGGAATATCATAAATCTTTGCCACATTAGTTACTCCAGCAAAAACTGTCATATGTTCTGGCCAATTAGGCTCACCCTGACTTATAAAGGCTTTTTTTCTCAATTTTTTATAGACACTTGGCTTTAGTGTAATTTTGATAATATCTAATCCAACTGACTCCACCATTTGATTCAAATTATAAATTCCCTCAGTAGTAGGTAAATGCGGAGCCATTACGCAACATAAAACCTTCATTCCAAAAACTTCCTTCATCATCCAGGCTTGGTACCAGCTATTTTTACCTCCACTAACTGGCACTAAACAATCATATGAGCTAGTATTTGTTAATTTAATTTCATCAATAATTGAGTCTAATTCTTTTCTTCTTGAAACCCAGTCAACCTTACGTTTCATTTCTTGTGATCGACAAGCATTACATAAGCCTCTCTCATCAAGAAAAACGCCTGGCTTGGTATTTGGCATGACACAACGTACACAATACTCCATAGTTAGCCCTTTATTGCCTTATAGTTGTTTTCATTAATGTACCCTCTACCCATAAGAATATAATCCCCATTTTCTTCTTCAGACTCAAGCAACAAGGAGTGAAAATATTTTTTCTGATTTTTCACTTTTAATCTGGCGATATCTAATTTATCGTCTAAAGTATGATTTTCAATTTTATCAATCTTAAAATATTCTCCATTTTTATTTTTTTTCCAAATGAGAGGGTCTCTGAAAGGATCAATTATTTTATAAAACTCTTCTTGTGTCATGTCAATCCAATCAAGAAACATTCGAAGACTAACATCAGGCAATTCAGTTTCAAATTTCTCTATTAGCCTAATTCCATCTTCTCTGCTTAATCTTTTTAAACGAATATCTCGTGACGCATGATCTGTTGCCTTACCATAACCATACTTTAAAAACTTTACATAATCATGTATACCAGCATTATTCCAACAATAAATCGACTCATAGGTGTTAAAGGTTCGGCTCTGACTCATTGATTCATAGCCAAATTTTTCAATCATTTTTTCTGATTGTTGTTGGGCATCCCATCGAATAAAATTACCTAAATAAATACCTCGGACACGTGATTTTTCTAGTTGTTTATCAGAGGGATAAGTAAAAGGCTGTTTATCTTTCCATGTCAATTGCCCCTCACCTTCAAATAATTCGTCGACGTCCATTGAGCGTAAGCTATGCTCTTTTCTAACTTTTTTAGTCATTTCTACTCGATCATGATGAGAAAACATACCTACTTGGTCTAACCAACCATTTGCCCCCCATATTACTAAAGGAATCTGAAATTTTGTTGCTACCTGCACAGGAAAGGTTTGAGAACCAGCCAATACATGCCAATACATATCGCCAAGCTTATGCATAGCAATTTTTGTTATTTTTTTTGCAATATCTGGGCTTACAGTTAGCATCATATGATCACAATCTAATTTAGTAATCAACCTTGCAAGATTTCGCACGCCCACTTTAGTGTTAAATTGGGTATTGTAAGTAACTAGCAATGGATTTAAACCATACTGATTTTTGACAACGTCGACTACAAAAAATGAATCACTATTGCCAGAGACAGGAATAACACAGTCATAAAATGAATCTTTACGATTGCTATATTTCGAAAAAAGATTATGTAGCTCTTCACTCTTTTCACTCCAATCAATTTCATCTTTTTCTTCATGAATACGACAGCCACTGCATATTCCATCTTCATCAAAGCAAATCCCTAATGGATGATTTGCAGGATATAAACATCTCTTACAATATAGCATAGTTCTTTTCCTAGTTAGATTGGCCTACCAAGATGGTCAAAATCAAAATTCTCGTATTGCACTTCCGAGCTTAAACGGACTTGAGCTCCTAATTTATTCATCATAGCTTTTGCTGCAATGGTGCTATGTTCTGTATGTTGAAAAATATTTGCTGCAGCAACAGCCTGACAATTTCCCTCTATAATTCCACTTGCAAGATGCCTCATATCACCAACCCCTCCACAAGCAATTACAGGGATATTTACACTTGAACTGACTAAATTTAAAAGCTGAAGATCGTACCCTTCTCTTGATCCGTCACGCTCTATTGAATTAATCAAAATCTCGCCTGCACCAAGTCTTTCTAACTTTTTGACCCAATCAACAACCTTTAAGCCTGTATCAATCTTTCCATTTTTTATGAAAACATTATAGTCATTAGCTACTTTCATAGTATCAACAGAAACCGTGATACACTGGTTGCCGAAATAAACTGCTGCATCAGTTATAAACTTTGGGTTCTCCATAGCATAAGAATTGATTGAAACTTTATCAGCTCCTGCTCTGAGAACATTTTTAATACTCTCAATACTACAAATCCCACCACCAATTGTTAATGGAACAAAACACTCTCTACTAGCCCATTTTATAACCTCTAGATTTGGGCCTCTACCTTGATTTGATGCATCAATATCTAAAATAATTATTTCGTCAACATCCCAATTAACAAAAAATTCGATTGCTGTTTTAATTTTACCAATAGGTAAAAATCGCTTGAAATTAAAACTTTGAACTATTAATTTATCTTTTACAACTATGACCGGAATTAAACGGTTCTTTAACATTACAATTGTCCTTTGATTTTATTAATATAATTAGTTAATAAAAGCAACCCATTCTTGTGACTTTTTTCTGGATGGAATTGAAAGGCAACTATATTGTCTTTTTGTATCGCTGCTGTAAATTCATAGCCATAATTGCAGGTAGCAATTACATAACTTTGATCACAGTTGACATGGTAACTATGCACAAAATAAAAATTAGAATCTTGCTCAATACCTTCAAATAAGTCATTCTGATTTTTGACCTTAATATTGTTCCATCCCATATGTGGCAAACGGAATTCATTAGGAACTTTAAGTCTCGTTACAATCCCAGGGATTAAACTAAGTCCCTCAGAATAGCCACCCTCTTCAGAAGATTCCATTACAAGCTGAATACCCAAACAAATTGCCATTAAAGGTTTTTTTTGGATTAATACTTCATAATTCAACTTCTCAACTATATCACGTTCACGTAAATTTTCAATAGCATCTTTAAAGCTTCCTACACCTGGAAGAATTAAAATATCCGCACTATCTAGCTCTTTCTTTTCACTACTTATAACCACGTCACATTTCACAGTATATTCTAATGCATTAATTACAGATCTAAGGTTTCCCATCCCATAATCAATAATACATATTTTAGGAATAGCCTTAGACATATGACTTCTTGTCTAGATTATTAATATCCAGTTCTTTTTTAACATTTAAATACATTAACTTTTATAGTTCCCTAGTTATTAGTTATACATAAACAATTACTTCACCTCTAGTAATAAAACCTGAGGCTGATTTAATAAGTATCTTTCTTAACTCTTCATAATAAAATTATCAACTTCATTATTTAACTATCTAAAATTTTATTATATTTTTAAAGATTTTAAACTAAACCACGAAAAATCCATCAAATAGTAAAAAAATAAGCGAGGCAATTTTAAGACCTATATAATCTAGATTTTTCATATGGAAATAGCACTAATGGAATAAATAAGATAATAGTATTGTATTTCCATTTTTATAACCTACAATAGTTAGTCCTTACATTAAATCTAATAAAACATTTAACCTCTCTTATTCTATCTTTTTACAACAGCTCTAATAGATTCATTGAATCAATTATTGCTTCTTTATTCTTTAATATATCAATCAATTATTTTACTCACCTCTAAGTCAGGTTTTTTAGCCAATATTCTATTTATTGTCTATAGAAGATTATTTAACTATATATTTTTATGATAAAAAAAATACATCAGTCTCCTCATCTGGTTATATAAGATATAATTAATTTTATATATTTATCGATTTGAAGCCTACATGAAAGTGGTAGCACTTATACCTTTTTGGTCGAACTATCAACCATCTCAAAATACACTCAACTGTATCCCCCTAGTCTACCTTGGTGGAAAATCACTTATTTCTAGAACCGTTGAGTTAATCAATCAAATAAAATTAATTGATGAAGTTGTTATTTTTGCCTCAGATGATCAATTCGTCAATTATATGGATGATAAAGCTCAATATAATTTTTTAAAGCGAGACCAATGTCTTGACTCTGAAAAAACCTCAATTGAAGACATTATTAAAAGTTTTTTATTAACAAATAGTGCTGATATTATTGTGCTTATTCATCCAAAAAGTCCATTTTTAAAGCCGGAAACTATTGAGGATTGTATCGAACAAGTCTTGTCACTAAAATATGATTCAGCCTTCACTGCTAATTCCATTAGAAAACCTATTTGGTTTAGAGATAAAACTTTAAACTACTCTCAAAATCAAGACACTCCTGCACTTTCAAAAATTGATCCTGTGTTAGTTGAAACTTCTTCAGTATATGTTTTTACTAGAGATTTATTTGACAAGAAAAGACGGAGAGTTGGGGAAAAACCTTTTATTAAAAAGATTGGACATTTTGAAGGTTTCGAGATTGAAAGAGAAGATGATTATAAAATGGCTGAGCTTATAGTAAACGCTGGCCTAAATTCAGAGATTAGTTAGTTTGGAAATCATTAATATTAATATTCCTGGGCATGAATATAATGCTTACATTGGGATAAAATTATCTGAAAATATAGCCTCTTTTATTGCAGAAAACTCGACAGGTCAGAATGTTTTAATAGTTACTGATGAATACTTTGAAAAAAACTATGCTCAATTAATTTTTAAATCTTTAATTGATAAAAAATTAATACCGCATATACATATCATGAAGGGAGGAAAAAGCAGTAAATCATTTAGTGAAGTTTTGAGAATTTATGGAGAAATGGAAATTAAAGATTTTGCAAGAGATTCTGTAATTATTGCTCTAGGTGGTGGTGTTATTGGTGATTTGGCAGGCTTTGTTGCTAGTACTTGGTATAGGGGAATGACTTTTATTCAGGTTCCTACAACTCTCATGGCAATGATTGACAGCAGCATTGGTGGCAAGGTTGCGATAAATTTTCGAAATACAATAAATGCAGTTGGTAATTATTATCATCCCCAAGCTAATTTTATGGATCTTGGCTTAATAGAAACACTTAGTAATCGTGATTATATTTCAGGCTTTTCAGAGGTTATTAAATGTGCTTTAATTGCTGATATTAATTTTTTTAACTACCTTGAATTAAACAAAAAAGATATTTTAGAAAAAAAATCAAGTAATCTAATCTACTGTATGAAGCAAACAATTGACATCAAAGTTGAACATGTTCGTAATGATATCAAAGAAGGTGGTAAACGTTTATTATTAAATTATGGTCATACTTTTGGGCATGCTATTGAAATGGCAACGCAAACAAAAAATGGTGAAACTTTTCGACATGGTGAGGGAGTATCTTTGGGCATGGTAGCAGTTTTAAAACTTGCCGAGCTTTATTTAAATACACCTAAAGATATTAAAAATAAAGCGCAATCATTACTGGCTTCATATAATTTACCCATTTCTTTTTCAGCTTCCAAATATGGGCTTGAGAGAGGTAAATTGATAGATATGTGCATGAAATTAATGTTGAAAGATAAGAAACGTAAAGAACAACAGTTAAGATTTATCCTGGTAGACAAGATTGGCCATGCTGAAGTTTATAGTGGAGTATCAGAAAAATTTATTGTTGAATCATTTAAAGAAGTAATCAAAGAGTAAAAAAATGCTAATAAAAGATAAAGTTTGTATAGTAACCGGATCAGGAAAGGGTTTTGGTAGAGATATTGCAAGAGAATTTTATAAGCAAGGAGCCAAATTAGCCCTAATTACGAGAAGCCAAGAAGATGTTGAAAGTCTTAGAATAGAGTTTAAAAACTCTAATGACAGTGTTTTGTGCTTTTGTGGAGATGTTAGTGATAAAGATGATGTTCTTGAGTTCATAAAAACTGCTGCTAAAGTTTTTGGAACTTTTGATGTTCTAGTTAATAATGCAGGAATGAGATTTAGAAAAGATTTTCTTGAAACTAATTCTGATGAGTTAGACTTAGTTTTAAATGTAAATTTAAAAAGTGTTTTTTTTATGTGTCAAATGGTTCTGCCATATATGATAAAAAACAATAGTGGTAAAATTATAAATATGTCTTCAATTGCTGGAACACTTGGATTTCAAGGTTTATCGAGCTATGTTTTATCAAAAGCCGCAATAGTTGGATTAACAAAATCTTTGGCTATAGAGTTTGCAGATCAAAATATACAAATTAATGCCTTAGCACCAGGATTCTGTAAAACATCTTATTTTGAAAATTTTCAGGCAAAAAAAGAACTTTATGAATTTACATTATCTAGAACACCTATGGGTAGATGGGGTGAAAGTAAGGAGATTGCTGACATTTGTGTATTTTTAGCATCCAATATGTCGAATTATATGACCGGAGAGGTTTTAAAAGTTGATGGTGGGTGGAGTGCTGGATAAAAAAATTATAGGTGTTATTCCCGCTAGATATAAATCTTCAAGATTACCAGGCAAGCCATTAATTGATATCCATGGCAAGCCAATGATTTATTGGGTGGCAAAGCGTGTAGAAGCTTCTATTATAGAAGAATATTATGTTGCCACAGATGATACTAGGATTTTAGACGCGTGCAATAAGTACTCAATACCTTGTATTATGACTTCAGAGGATTGCATTAATGGAACAGAGCGCGTAGCTGAGGTATCTACTAAAGTTGAAGCTGAATATTATGTTAATATTCAGGGGGATGAACCATGCATAAATGTTGAAGCAATTAACAAAATTGTAATGAGTTTAAACAATTATAAAGATGTAGCTTACATACAGGCTATAAGTAAACTAATCGATCAAAATAAAATTCTAGACGATTCACTCGTAAAAGTTGTTGTTTCTGACAATTTTGAAATATTGTATTACTCAAGACTCCCAATCCCTTTTCATCAAGAAAAAAATAGTTTAGTAAATCAACCTTACTATAGGTGCTTAGGGTTGTATCTATACCATAAAGACTTGTTGTCTAAATATATGAAAATGAGCCCAACGAAACTTGAAAAAATAGAACATATAGAGCAGTTACGTTTAATAGAAAATAGAATTATTATTAATGCAGTAGAGGTAAATGATGATGGAATCAGCGTTGATACGCCTCAAGATGTCATAACTACAAGAGAGCAATATAAAGATTGTTTCATAGAATGATGTTTACTTCTCAAATACAACTCTCATATGACTACTAGACTCAAGATAAGAGGTTAAATACTGAAAATATGCTTTGGTATTCTCACTCATAAGAGAAATTACTTTAAGATTATCATCTTCGAGCTCATTTGAAATTATAGTTAATAAATCTATATCTAATTTACCCGGTGTTTCAACAACCTTCAGTTTAAATTTATTCTTATTTGCAAATAACAAAATATTTTGTGTATTAAAAGCATTTAAGTGCATAGGTGGGAAGATACTATGGGCAAGTAACCTAGTTTTATTATATCCAATTGCCTTTATTTCTAGACCAAGTGAGTTTGGTGTTGTAAAAATAGTAAGGCCTCCATCAACTAAATTTTCATAAATTGAATTTATAAAGGAGGTAGGATCTTGAAGGTGCTCTATTAACTCAAAATTCAAAATTATATCAAATTTGATATTAAGATCTTCGATTCGTTCTGCAGGAAGAGCGTAAAGATTTAGAGACTTATCAACACTATTTTCGATTAAGCTTACATCAATATCAACCCCATATAAATCTATTTTGGTCTGGGCATCGATTGAAGAAATGTATTCATTTAAAAGAGATAAAAAAGTCCCATTATTACATCCAATTTCGAGTATATTAATTTTACTATTATTTTTTCTTAATAATATTTTGCTAATAAATTTCTTTATAAAATCTATTCTTGAGTCTAGCCTAAAATCATTCTTTTGTCTTGATAAATTGAGATTTGCATAGAGTTTGTTATTTTCACAATTATTATAGTAATATGATAAAGCATCTATATTTGGGACAGGATTTACGTATTCAGAACTGCAAATCTTGCATTTAGATACATCATATCGATTAATAAATTTTTCCAAATTAATGTACTCATCTTGTCCACATATTGGACAAGGTCTATATTGGAAATCTAGTCCAAACTTATCATAGATTATTATTGCATCATTGATTCTGGATTCAAAAATCTTTCTACCCTGCTCAATAGTTCTATTTTCTAAAAACTTTGTATATTTCATGGTTAAATTTATTCTGTAATATGTATTTTAAAAAGTATAGATTAATATATTCTATATAGCTCTGAAATGGTTGCATTAGTTTTTTAAAAAACTAAGATTTAAAGATTATGATGCAATCTAGTTTAATAAGGATCTTTTAAGAACATATAGCATCAAGCAATAGATAGAAATTCAAGCATTTTATTTTTAATCAATTCATGTATTGATAATTTATCACAATGATTCATATAATATTTACGAGTATTTGCAGTCTGCTCCAAATATTCATTAATATCGATATTTATAAGAAAATTTAACTTAGAGAGCATAGAATTAACACTAAAGTCATCTAATAGGTTCATCCTTGGTAGTTTGTTAAAATTATCAAATGCATCCCAGTAATGGGCGTGAGTAAAATTATTAATGCTAGCACCAAACAAAACTTTTCTTCCAGCCCCAAACATTTCAAAGCCAAGAGTTGATTGAACAGTGACTAAAATGTTTGATTGAGTTGAAACATTATATCCTGCAGAAATTGCAAAATCATTTGGAATTATTTTTGCAAATCCTTCTGTATCAATCGCACTAAGATGATTAAATTCAGCAGAATAGCTTGGAGTTTTTGTCTCATACCTCATTGCCACAGCTAGTGAAAGATTAAGCTCTTTGCATGCAGTTATAAGGCTAGAAAATATGCTATCTATGTGCTCATTAAGACTAGCTATACGTGAATCATCTCTGTCATCAAAATTTAATTGGGAAATAAAGCACACATCATATTTATTTTGTAAAACTTCTCTATAGTTTTTTTTATACAGTCCATAAACTAAAGATCCAGCAGCAACATATTCTTTATGCTTTATCCCCATACTCTTCATTTTCAGTTCATCATGCTCTCCAAAGCAGTAAAAAAGTGAAACTGGAAGCCTACTATATGAATTAGTTCTATATTTAGGTCCTGAACGAACACCATTTTGAACTGAAATTGCTAGTTTATCTGGGAACTCAGCATGAATCCTGCCCATTACATTTGTACTATCTATTTGTGTTATGAGTATTTTAGGTTGCAAAACATCAACAATAGCGAAGAGCATTGCATCTTTGATTTTTTTAAATTTGAAAATATGGATCAGCACTCTAAATATGAACTTGAAATTTACAATGAGCGGAATCACACCCCTGATTGGTAAAATAGAAAAAGATGCCATTTCTGGAATACACGGCTTAATATGTCGACTGCCCTCATCGTCTAAAATTAAAACATCGACAATTTGCGGGTTTAAAAACTTCAGTTTTCTCATAAAAATGTGCCTTGTTTTATTATTATAAGTTTCAATAAAATAACTTACAATTTTTCATATTATAGTGATAATTTTAATTTAATTAGGATAACTAAAATGGATAAATCTAATCAATTTGAAGAGGAGATGGTAATCCTCAATGTATATAATGTGGTAAATGAAAATATCAATTTGTATTCCAACTTATAATCGAGCTGAAAATTTAATTAATTGCTTAGAGTCTTTGGCATTAAATAAAAATACATCATTAATTGATTTTGAAATTTGTATTTCTGATAATTTTTCAAACGACTCTACTGAAGCTATTGTTGATTCCTTTCAACAAAAACTTCCAATCAAGTATTATAAAAGCACATTTAATGCTGGAAGAGTTAGAAATTACTTAAATGTTGTAAGTATTGCAACAGGAGACTTTATTTGGCTTATTGGAGATGATGATCTTCTTCTCCCAAACGCAATTTTTGAGATTGATAAGCTAATTTCCATCAATAAAGATATTGATTTTTTTTATATCAACTCATACTGTTTAAAGTTAGATTATTTGTCTTCTTTTTCTCAGCCATTTCATACGAAAAATTTACCAAAAAATATGACTAAATTTTCATCTTGGCATGAAGAAGGTGAAATGGAATTCATGAGTTTAATAAACCCAAAAATTTCTTTTGATTTTTTGGGTGGCATGTTTCTTAGTGTTTTTAAAAGAGAAAATTGGCTACAGAATGAAAATGTACTTAATACTAAAGCTCTTAATGACATAAGAGAATTTTCACATTTTGATAATACATTCCCCCATGTAAAGATATTTTCTAAGGCGTTTGCAAATTCAAAGGCTTATTTTCACTCTAGCCCATTAACTGTTAATTTATCTGGAGCGCGTGAATGGACAACCCTTTCACCTTTAGTTAATAGTGTTCGACTTATTGAAGCCCTCCATGAGTTCAGATTAAATGGACTATCTTATTATAAATATTTTCTATATAAGAACTCTGCACTTAATAATTTTGTCCCTGATTTACTTAAAATATTATTTTATAAAGGCAATACTGGTATTGAGTATATTAATCCAGTAAAATTAGTTTTTTTTAACTGCATCTATCCTAATTTTTATCTCTCAATTACTTACTTCTTTTTTCGAAAAATAAAAGAGAAGTTTATAAGAATTTAGAGGCCTTATAGGCATTTTATTTTTGATAGTTATTAGTATATGTTAAAACAAAATATAGGCTTAAACTCAAATTTTATATTATGACTAACACTATGAATGAAATTAACAGCTGCGAAGTTTGTGGAAATATAAACCTTTTTTCTGTCCTTAATTTAGGCTTGCATCCTATGTGTGATGATCTTGTTAGAATAAATGATGATAGGGTATGTAAAGAGTATCCAATAGAAATCTTGTTCTGTAAAGAATGTTTAACCGGGCATCAGCGTTACCAAGTTCCAAAAGATGAGTTATTCCCATCTTCTTATCACTATCGTTCTCGCTTTACTGCAGACGTGCTAAAGGGAATGGAGAGTTTGGTTGAGGCAACCTTGGATCGCTATACAAATGATCAAAATTTAAAAATCCTTGATATTGGCTGTAATGACGGAAGCTTACTTGATTTTTTTAAAAATTCTGGTGCTCTGACAATTGGTATTGAGCCAACTGATGCATATAAAGATGCCAAAGAAAAAGGTCATATTACCTATAATAATTTTCTCACTGAAGCTCTAGCAGAATCAATAGTAAATACGCATGGAAGACCTGATATTATAACTTTTACAAATGTTTTTGCGCATATTGAAAATCTAAGTGAAGTTCTTAGTTCATTAAAAATACTAATGAAGAGTGATACTATGATTGTAATTGAGAATCATTACTTGGGTGCAGTGCTTGAGCGCTCACAATTTGACACTTTTTATCATGAACATCCAAGAACATACAGCTATACTTCTTTTTTATATATGGCAAAATCTTTAGAAATAGACGTGATTGATGTAGAGTTTCCTTCAAGATATGGTGGTAATATAAGGGTCTTTTTAGGCAACGAGACATTATTTAAATGCCCTAATACTTTTAATAAGGAATTATTAGTCAAAAAAGAAGGGCATTTTTTTGATGATTTTCATATTCTTAATAAAAATATTAATAGCTGGGTTGCAAATAAAACAATTCTTATCGATGATTTAATAAAAAAACATGGAGCAATCAAAGCGAAAGCCTTCCCTGGGCGTGCAGCTATTTTGATTAAAATGCTAAAATTAGATACAAATCATATTTCTGGTGTGTTTGAAAAACCTGGTTCATTAAAAATTGGTCACTATCTACCAGGTACTCGGATTCCTATATACTCAGATGATGACTTTTTTGTACTTAACGATAAAGAATTACCAATAATTAATCTTGCGTGGCATATTTCAAAGGAAATTAATACCTATATGTCAAGTGTTGGATTTAAAGGAGATATTATTGATATCTTATCCGAAGAAGACTATAAAGTTTCAAAATGAGTGATAATGAAATTAAAATATTAGATATTGGTTGTGGGGATAGAAAAGTTCCAGGCTCAATAGGAATTGATTTTAACAATACTTTTGATGCAGATATCATCCACAATCTTAATAAATTTCCATACCCATTTAAGGATAATGAATTTGATGAGGTTTTTATTAGTGGTACATTGTGTTTATTAGATAATGCAATTCTAGTTATGGAAGAAGTTCATAGAATTTGTAAAAAGCATGCAAAAATAAAAATTGTTCAGCCCTATTTTCGCTCTGTCTGGAATTTTGCAGATCCGTGGATGAAGAATTTTGGAACTGTTCATTCATTCGCTTTTTATGATCCAGATGACCTAATTTGTACAAGATATAGGTACACTTCTGCAAGATTTAAAACTGTAAGTATTACTTTTGACGAATATCTTGAGAATCCAAGCATAATAAGAAAAATAGTAATTAAATTTGCAACTCGCTTTCCTAGAAAATATGAGCTATATCTTAGTCATTTTTTTCCACTAAACAATATTATTTATCAACTAATAAAGTTGTAAGCTTTATGTCTAATTTAAATATACCTTTTTATGACTTAAAGTCTATTAATAGTAAATATATAGAGTCATTTTCTGATTCTCTTAAAAGAGTTCTTGAGTCAGGAATTCATATGATTGGTCAGGAAACTGAAGCTTTTGAAAATAGTTTTGCAAAATATTGTGGAACAAAATATTGTGTTGGTGTAGGTAATGGCTTAGATGCTCTTATTCTTTCTCTTCGTTCATATATTGAACTTGGCTTTATGAATGAGGGAGATGAAGTAATTGTGCCAGCAAATACATATATTGCAACCATACTAGCTATTACTGAAAGTAGGTTAAAACCAGTACTTATAGAGCCTGATATTAAAACTTATAATATTACTCATAAAGCAGTTGAAGCTGCAATTACTGATAAAACTAAGGCCATTATCATTGTTCATTTATATGGTCAATCAGTAGATTTTGACCCCATTAAAATTATTGCTGAAAAATATAATTTAAAAATAATTGAGGATGCTGCTCAAGCCCATGGAGCCTTATATAAAAAATCTACTGTAGGCTCATTAGGAGACACTGGTTGCTTTAGTTTTTTTCCAGGAAAAAATTTAGGTGCATTAGGTGATGCAGGAGCAGTAACGACGAATGATTATGAAATTTCTATGATGGTAAGATCATTAAGAAATTATGGAGAAGACAATTTCTCTAATCTTGCTAGTAGGAAATATAAAAACTCGTTCAAAGGAAGAAATAGTAGGATGGATGAAATTCAAGCTTCTTTTTTATCTGCAAAGCTTAATGATTTGCAAAGTGACACTGAAAAAAAGAGAGAATGTGCTAAATTTTACCTACAGAACATTGATAATCCTAAGATCAACTTACCACATGTCCCAAGTTGGACTAATCCTGCATGGCATTTATTCGTAATAAGAACAGAGGATAGAGATAAATTAAAAATATATTTGGAAAATTTAGGCATTAAGACTTTGATCCATTATCCACTTCCACCACATAAGCAAAAAGCCTTTTCAGAATGGAACCATTTATCTTATCCCATTACAGAAACAATACATCGTGAGGTATTAAGTATTCCTTTGTACCCATTACTGTCTGAGGATGAAAAAATATATATTGTAAACGCCCTTAACACTTACTAATATATTCTTTAATAAAAATACTCCGAAAATATTTAATATTTATATGAATTCTCAAAAAATAGCTGAACTACACATTGGAATGAACCTTGATAATCATGACACAGGAGTTTTTGTAATCTCTGACCATGATAAAGAAATATTTGCAATTTCAACCGATAGAATTACTAGATATAAGCACGATAATTTATTCCCATTCCCTGCAATTGAAAAATATATTCAGTATAGTAAATTAGACACAAACAGCGTTAAAAAAATATTTGTCTCTATTCCTTATAAATCATCAAAGAGTGCGATAGTAAGCAAAAATTTATACCAATATAATTTACTCTTAAGACAATTCTTCAATGCATTATATATTAATGATTTTTTTGAAAAATTAGCTGAGTTTAAAAAGACTAATCCTTTTAAATTATTTTGTCAGCTATCTTTATCAAAAAAAGGTATTAAATTATTAATATTAAGAGCTTTACTAAAAATAAATTTAAAAAGTTTAGAAAGTATTATTTTAAGCTACTTAAAAAATATTTTTAAAAATGCTGAAATTCAAGTGAAGTACTTTGATCATGAATATTGTCATGCTACTTCTGCGTATCATATGTCGCCATATAATAATGCCTTAGTTTTTACAATGGATGGCTTTGGGGATGATAATGTTTACTCAAGGGTTTATATTGGAGAAAAAGATAAACTTGTTGAAATTGGAGCCTCATCATCCAACAAACCTTTTTTTGATGTAGGTCATGATAAATGGTCAACAACTGCAATGTGCTCTATTGGAGGAATTTATTCTTATTTTACTAGGCTAATTGGATTTGGTGAATCTGATGAGGGTAAGACAGAGGCTTTAGCAGCATATGGAAATTATGATAATTATTTATATAAAGACTTAAAAGGTTTTACAACCATCATAGATGGAAAAATTAAGTTTGATATGATTAAAGCAGAAAATTGTTTAAATTATCATAGGATGCAGAAAGTATTAACTGAAATTAGTAAGGAGGATGTTGCTGCTGCGTTGCAAAGATTCACTGAAGAAGTAATACTTGGTTATGTGAGACACTATGTTGATAAGCACAAAATATACAATATATGTTTGAGTGGAGGTGTCCATGCAAATGTCATTATAAATTTAAGGATTTTTGAAGAAATATCTGCAAATGTCTATGTAACTCCTGCGATGACTGATGAAGGTGCGGCTCAAGGAGCGTTGATTGGTAATTTAATAGACAATAAAATAAATATTGAATGGCTAAAAGAAAAGGTTATGCCTTACTATGGGCCATCTTACTCAAAAGAGTCTGTAGTTCAACAAATTGAAAAATTTAGCAATAAAGTTTCATATACAGATTTAGGGAATGAGTGGCCAAAAAAAGTTGCCAAATTTATTGCTGAAGGCAAGATAGGCGCAATTTTCCATGGAAGAATGGAGTATGGTCCAAGGTCTTTAGGCAATAGAAGCATAGTTGCTAGTCCCACTGATCCTTCAATAAGAAGTCGAATGAATTTATCAATAAAAAAGAGGCCAGAATTTCAGCCATTTTGCCCATCAATGCTTGAAGAGGAGAAAGACAGACTTTTTGACAATGCTTATTCAAATAAGCATATGTCTATGGCATTTAGGTTGAAAAAAGAATTTTATGATATCTTGCCAAGTGCAATTCATATTGATAAAACTGCGAGAGTCCAGTTTGTAACCAAAAAAGATAATGTAAATTATCACTTATTATTGACTGAAGTTAAAAAAATTACTGGGTATGGGGTTATTCTTAATACTTCCTTTAATAAGCATGGAAGAACAGTGGTCGAGGAGCCAAAAGATGCTATTATTGATTTTCTTGACACAAATATGGATTATTTGGTAATAGAAGGAATATTAGTAAATAGAATTTAAATATATAGTATAAGTTATTTTTTTGATATAGTTTATTCATAATTAAATAGGAGGTGAATGTGAAAGTTGTAATTCTTGCTGGAGGTTATGGAACCCGAATAAGAGATGTTGCTGAAGATATCCCTAAGCCAATGATCCCAATTGGACCATATCCTATACTTTGGCATATTATGAAAACCTATTCTAAATTTGGCATCACAGATTTTATAATTTGTCTTGGTTATAGAGGCCAAGCAATCAAAGATTTTTTTCTTAATTACGAGGCACTTACTCGAGACTTTACCATAGGCCTTGGAAATAAAGACGAAATTGTATATCATAATAATCATAATGAGCACAATTGGAATATTACTTTAGCTGACACAGGGCTTCGCTCGATGACAGGGTCTAGGATTTCTCGCATCAAAAAGTATTTAGGTAATGAAGATTTTATGATTACATATGGTGATGGAGTGTCTGATATTAATATTGAAAACTTAATTAATTTTCATAAATCACATAGCAAGTTATTAACAGTAACAGGTGTTCGCCCTCCAGGGCGTTTTGGCGAAATGGATTCAAAGTCAAATGGGCAAGTCTTAGAATTTAATGAAAAACCTCAGGCTCATGCTGGAAGAATTTCAGGTGGTTATTTTGTCGCAAGTCACAAATTATTTGATTATCTTAATGATGATGAAAATCTAGTTTTTGAGCAGGACCCATTGAGAGAAATTGTAAAAGATCAAGAGCTAATGATGTACAAACATGATGGCTTTTGGCAGCCAATGGATACAAGCAGAGAATACCAACTTTTAAATTCATTATATGACTCTGGAAAGGCGCCATGGGTATAAGAAATATGAATGAGATTCTATCTTCATATGAAGGAAAAAAAGTTTTTATAACCGGTCATACAGGCTTTAAAGGATCATGGCTTACTTACATATTGACACAACTGGGTGCTGATGTAAGAGGATTTTCACTTGAAATGAATACAAAGCCAAATCATTTTGAATTACTAAACCTAAAAGACAAAATTGATCATATAGTGGGGGATATTACTGATTTACCTTTATTACAAAAAGCTTTAAAGGATTACCAGCCAGATTTTGTTTTTCATTTAGCGGCACAAGCAATAGTGAAAGACTCCTATGACGATCCTGTAAAGACTTTCAATACAAATATCATGGGGTCAGTTAATTTATTAGAAGCTATAAGAAAATGTGATTCAGTAAAGTCACTAGTTTATATTACATCAGATAAATGTTATGAGAATTCTGAGTGGATATGGGGTTATCGTGAAAATGATCAATTAGGGGGGCATGACCCATATAGTGCTTCAAAAGGCGCCTCTGAATTAGTTTTTTCAGCTTTTTCACGTTCATTTTTTTCATCAAGAAAGAACTTTGGCGCAGCTTCAGCTCGTGCAGGAAATGTTATTGGAGGTGGTGATTGGGCTATAAATAGAATTATTCCAGACTGTATTCGTGCAATTAAAAATAATGTGCCAATAAAATTACGTAATCCAAATGCTACCCGACCTTGGCAGCATGTTTTAGAGCCAATTAATGGGTATCTTATGCTTGGATCTCTTTTATATTCTAATCCAGAAAGTTATTCTGGATCATGGAATTTTGGCCCTTCAACATCTGAGGTACTTACAGTAGAACAAGTTGCAAATGATATTATTACTTATATAGGAAAAGGGTCTATCGAGGTTGAAAAAAATCAAGAACACCAGCATGAGGCAAATTTATTACAACTTAATTGTGATAAGGCTAAACAAATATTAGGATGGTCTCCAAGATGGGGCTCACAAAAAACTATTTCCTCTACTGCTAAATGGTATAAAGTGTTCTTAGATGATGGTGATATTGAATCTATTACTAAAGAACAAATATATGATTTTTATCGGGAGTTACAATGATTGATGGGGTAATAATTACACCACTAAAGCAAATCTTTGATGAACGCGGTAAAGTTATGCATATGATGCGTGATGATTCTGAAATATTTTCAAATTTTGGTGAAATATATTTCTCATGCACTTATCCTGGAGCTATCAAAGCTTGGCATATGCATACAGAAATGACTCTAAATTATGCTGTTATTCATGGATCAATTAAATGTGTACTTTTTGATGATAGGCCTGGCAGTAAAACACAGGGCAATATTGAAGAATTTTTTTTATCACCTGAAAATTATTGCTTGATCACAGTCCCTCCAATGATTTGGAATGGATGGAAAGGAATAGGAAATAAAACATCTATTGTTGCAAACTGTGCAACAATAGCACATGACCCAAATGAAATTACAAGAAAGCCAGCTACGGATTTATCAATTCCATATGATTGGGATATTGATCATAAATAAATAGAGCAGTCTAAAAAGCAAAGAATTGTTTTAAATATAATTAAAAAATAAGGTAACTAATTTTATTATGTTAAAAATTATTTTTCATATCTAAATTGCTTAACCTATCAAGCAAATATAAATTTACATCTACAAATTCAGAAATATCAATTATCTCTGAAATCTTACTTGTGTTTGCCTGAGAAAAATTAATCTCCTTCCTGCTAGAACTTTCAGTGTCAATATTAAAGCCTTTAATTGACAAATAATTCAATATATCATCAACAGATCGTCCTTTTCCACTTCCAATGTCAATAGTATCAATTTTTGAAGTTGATTTAAAGAGTATTTTTTCATAAACATCAACAATATTTTCAATATGAATATAGTCTCTGACAGACTTACCTCCATTTAATATATTTAACTTAGTATTATTTATGTAGCAATTATAAATTTTACTAATTACAGAAAACTCATCATTACCACCAAATATATTGAATATTCTTGCTATTGTAAGGTTAATACCATAATTACCACACACTTCTCTTAAAATTTGCTCATTAAGGCACTTAAGTGATGAAGGTATACCTATTGGAGATGTCTGATTACTGTTACTCTTCCTTTCCAAGTCTCCATAAACCGAACAACTACTGGTATAAATTATTTGGTTTATTTTAGTGCCATTATCAATCAAATTCATTAATACTTTCATTGTTAATGAGATTGATAAATCTATGTAGTTACATGGGTCAAGTAAAGAGTTCAGATTAGCAGAAGGCTGAAAGTTATTAAAAACAATGTTCACTTGTTTTTCATGAAACTTACTAATCCCTAATAATGATTTTAGAAGTAAAGCTGATGAAAAAACCTCAACATTATTAAATCTCTTAAAGAGATTATAGGAAAGATTACTCCTTTCACCTATAATTATAGTAACTAATTTTTCAGGATTTTTCATATATTTTTAAAGAGTTAATTTAAACCCATAATTTAAAATCTATAATACTTAATAAAAACATATTACTTGATTACTTCTTTATAAAAAAGCATTAATAAAACTTAAATTTTTAATAACTAAACTTACACACTTCTTATCAAAGTAAGACCTTCTTAAGAAGCAATTCTTACTAAACCTATAAAAGCTTATTAAGTAAATGGTTTGTTTCGCTATTTACAGAAGAATAAATTGGATAACTTTTAGACTTTAATAATGCCATCTCTTTATATTTCAATCTTATCTCCTCATTATCTAAAAAAGTCATTATACAATCCGAGAGTTCCTCTTCAGAATTAGGAGAGAAGTATAGCGCTGCATTTCCACAAGACTCTGGCATTGCGGTTGTATTTGTAGCAATAATTGGAGCAGAGCAGCACATCGCTTCAACTAAAGTATATGCAAAATTTTCAAATGGCGAGGTAAATATAAAGATCTTACATTGAGAATATAGCTCTCTTAATTCTTCAATTTCTAAATTACCTAAAAAAATTACATATTTAGATATGCCATATTGTTCCAATATTAATTTTAGCTTATTATAGTATTTTTTATCTGAAATTGAGCCCGCAACTAAGATATATAGTCCTTTTTCATAAAGCTTTAAGTTATTAAAAGATTCTATCAATAATTCTAAATTTTTATATGGATATAAATGTGACACAGTTAGAATAAAATCCTTAAATCCAATATCAACAAGGGCATTTGAATTATTACTATTAACTGGTTTAAAGAATTCATTATTCCCTGAGTGAATTACAGATGATTTTTCTATTTTTTGCTTAAACTTTCTTACAAATAAATTCCTCGTAAAATTAGAATCAAAAATAACCATATCTGAAGTAAAGGCTGAAAATATCATTAAATATTTTGTTACGTAAAGTATTAACCTTTCTCTAAAAGGAAAAGACGAAATAAAATCTTTCTCAAATGGTCCAATAGTATGAATCCATTGTGCTTTCTTTTTACTATTCAATATTGGTGAAATATTTCCAGGGCAAAGCAAAATGTCTATATGGTTTATAACCAATAAAATTGGGAGTAGTATTTGCGCCCAAATAGTACGCAATATAATTGACTGATTTGAAAAATTCACATATTTTAAAATAATCTTTTTATTATTACTATTTTTAAATAAATGCACATTATCATTAGTTATGAAGAAAACAATATTTTCAAAATCATAGGAATTAGAATTTCTAATTAATTGATTTATTTGTGCTAATGTTCCACCTGTAGGCTTAAAAGTAAGATCGATAGCTAGTGTATGCATAATTTATTTATTTAAAAGTTTTGAAATTAAGCCACCTTTGGAAAAAACTTGGTATGTAGATATCCACTATTTATTTCTACAATAACGATTTCAAAAGAATGCCTTTTCTATATAAGATTGAAATAACTTTAAAATGAAAATACTTACTTTTACAAACATCAACTAAATTCTAATCAATATACTAAAAGGACAATTAGTCTAACAATAAAACCTCTATTATTATTTAGTGTATTCTTTACATTTTATAAGATTATTTGATTGAACTTTGAAAAATAATTTATGCAAAACTATAAATATTATTACTAGTATAGAATTTACTGATGGTTAAAAAATGTCTCTTCCCAGCTGCAGGTTATGGTACTCGCTTTTTACCTGCCACTAAAGCAGTCCCTAAAGAAATGTTACCAATCCTAACCAAACCCCTATTACAATACGGTGTTGAGGAAGCACTTTCTGCTGGTATAACAAATATGGCAATTGTTACTGGTAGGGGCAAAAGATCTATTGAGGATCATTTTGATAACTCCTATGAACTTGAGTCTCAACTTATTGGTAGCTCTCAAGAGCATTATCTTAAAGAGATTAAAAATGTAATTGATCAAGCTACTTTTACATACATACGTCAAAGACAAATGCTTGGACTAGGGCATGCTATTCTTATAAGCGAGCCACTCATTGGTAATCAGGCATTTGCTGTTCATCTTGCAGATGACTTATGTGTTACTGATGATGATTGTTTACTTCATCAATTAGCCATTCTGTATAAAAAATTTAACTGTTCTATAATTGCTATTGAAGAAGTCCCATTTAATCAAACAGATAAATATGGAATTATTTCTGGTGACTTAATAACTGGTACTAATGACTGTTACAGAGTTACTAATATGGTAGAAAACCCAGCCACTAATGATGCTCCTAGTAATATGGCAATCATTGGTCGTTATATCTTAACGCCAGATATTTTTGATATTCTTCGAAATACTGCTCCTGATATCAATGGTGAAATTCAAATAACTGATGCTCTTAATACACAAGCTAAAAATGGGAAAGTCATTGCCTTTAAATTTAAGGGTATGCGATTTGATTGTGGAAGTATTAAAGGATATCTTCAGGCAATAAATTACTTTGCAACAAAAGAAGGGATAATCTAGAACTAAAAAATAATTACGCTTAATTTAATTATTTTGAGTAACTAGATAAAATATCGACGATATCGCCTTGTGGTTGAAACTCTGGAACTGCTTTTATTAGCAACTTGCGAACATCTTCCTGATCGTATTTTTCAACTGCATCATCTAACTGATCAATAATTAATTTTAATTCTTGCCAAGGCAACATTTCTTCTTGTGCCATCATAATTTTAGAGTTTTCAGTCTTCGAAACGTCCTCTCCAATCAACAATTCTTCATATAGTTTTTCACCAGGCCTTAACCCAGTATATTGAATTTCAATATCACCATTTGGAGTAGCTTCGTCTCTTACTTCAAGACCACTTAAACGAATCATTTTTTTAGCAAGCTCTGCGATGAGAACGGGCTCTCCCATGTCAAGAACAAACACCTCGCCTCCTTTCCCAATAGCACCTGCTTGAATCACAAGTTCAACAGCTTCATTTAAACTCATGAAATAACGCAAAATCTTAGGACTAGTTACTGTCAATGGGCCACCTGCCTTAATTTGCTCTTTAAATAATGGAATAACTGAACCACTAGAACCAAGCACATTGCCAAATCTCACTATGCTGAATCTAGTTTTAGATTTGAAACGATGGTTTTTAGTAAAATTCTTTTCAAACTCTTTCTCTTCATCAGTTAACTGCTTCATCATTAAAGCCTGAAGTATCATTTCAGCAAAACGTTTTGTTGCTCCCATTGTATTTGTTGGGCGAACTGCTTTATCTGTTGAGATAAGGACAAAAGCCTCAACTCCATGATCAACTGCTAATTGGGCACAATTCAAGGTGCCAAAAATATTATTTCTCACTCCTTCAGCATTATTAAACTCAACTATTGGAACATGTTTATATGCAGCAGCATGATATATAGTATTAACTCCAAAAAAATCCAGTATATAACTCACTCGGTTAGAATTATTGATTGAGCCTAACAATGGATAAATTTCGACCTCTGACTTATGAATATTAGATAATTCTTTATCAATGTTATAAAGAGCAATTTCACTTTGTTCAAATAAAATTAGAATTTTTGGTTTTAATAATAGTATCTGTTTACTTAATTCTGAACCAATAGATCCTCCTGCACCAGTTACCATAACAACTTTATTCTGAATATTTAAACCTAATAGGTTTCTATTAGGTGGGACAGAGGCTCGCCCAAGAAGATCCTTAATGCTGATTTCACGTAAATCGGAAATTTGAATCTTCCCTTGTGCAATCTCTGAAGTACTTGGTAATGATCGTACATGAACAGCATAAGGCTCAAGAACACCTATGATTTTAGCTCGCCTTGAGCCTGATATAGATGGCATTGCTATTATAACTTCAGTAACATTTTTTCTGTTAAAGATTTTAACAAACTCATTGAGTGATAAAACCTTCAAACCCCCAATATAACTTCCTTGCATTTCAATATCATCATCAATAAAGGCAACAGGATTGTACTCATTAGATGTATTAAGGGCAATAGATAATTGTCTACCAGCAGATCCTGCCCCATAAACAATAACATTAGTTGCTTCAGAAAGATTTAATGAACGTAGGAACCATCTTACGAACATTCTTATGCCGCTGATAGCAACAATAGCAAATAACCAATTGATAAGAATTACAGATCGAGGAATGCCTTCTGCAGCAACCATAAAAATAAAAGTACCCCATACTAAGGCATATATTGAGACTGCTTGAACTATAGTCCAGATTACCTCAAGACCAATATAACGTATTACAGAGCGATACAAACCAAAATGATAAAAAAAAGGGATTGCAAAAACTGGTGAAAGCAATAAAAGCAATAACAAATCTTTATCTGGCCAAAACCAATAGCCAAGCCTTAGAGAAAAAGCAACAAGCAAGACAGCAAATAAAGCAATCATATCAACCAGTAAAAAAACTAATTGCTTATTAAATCTCGAAAGATGTAGTAGTTTATTAATCAAAATTAAATATTTAAAATTAACTAATTTTTCTTATTATATGCATACCTTCTCCATAAGAAAATCCAGACTGAGTGCCTCTAAACTTAGCCAAAGCTTCTACAGCTTCTATGGATCTTGGTCCAGGAAAATCAGATATTTGTGATTGGTAGCAATTTAATGCCTCTAGCTTTATATTAATAAATTCAGAAATATCAATAATCCAATTAGGGGTAAAGTTTGGCTCAATATGAGGAGCATTCCAATGAGTTTCAGATAAAGTTTCGTAAGCAGCTAGAATCTCAATATCTCTTCCAAGGCCAATAGGTCTTGTAGCAACCATCACGCTATCAAAAACTATACGATGATCAATATGACGATCAGGGAAAGGACAGAATACCATTTGAGGATTGATATTGTTTACTGTGTCTGAAATTTTACTATTCAGTTCATGAACAGGCTTACTTGATAGCATAGTTGCTGGTATCTCTAAAAATTTTGAGCTAGAAACTCCTAAAATTTTAAAAGCCTTTTTAGATTCAGTAACGGTCTTTTCATAATCTTCTCTGCTATATAAAGGCGGTAAATGTCCGCAGGTTATAAGCACATGAACTTCGTGACCTTGACTAGAGAGCTTTGCAATGGTTCCTCCAGCTGCAAGTGTTTCATCATCTGGATGAGGTGCAACTACAAGAATTCTTTTTGCTGTCATTTAGATTACTCCACATATTTTTTGAAATAAATTGTAGACCATTTTAATCTTAATCAATGATCTGAGGTGATGGCATTGGCAAGATAAACTGACCTATTTCATCTGAGTATTTTTTATGATTCTTCATTATAGGGCTTGCAAAGTTCCAAGCCAAAATAAGAACATAGTCAGGTTTTCTATCATATAGTGCTTCTGCCGAGAGAACTGGAATATGCGAAATAGGAGTATATAACCCTTGTTTTAAAGGGTTATCATCTACTATGAAATCTAAAATACTTTCATCAATTCCGAAATGATTCATCAGAGTTGTTGCTTTAGTAGGAGCTCCAAAGCCAGCTATTGTTTTGTTATTAGCCTTTAACTCATTAACTAATTTATGAAGTTTTTTTCTTACTAAATTAATTTTATCTTCAAAATCATAAAAAGTTTTTAACTTATCAAGGCCTAATTCGTGTTCAAGTTCAATAAGCTCATCAACTGAATTATCTCTTTCATATTTACCATTCTTTTTTTGAGAAAAAACTCTTATTGATCCACCTTGAGGAGATATACGATCTACTCCAATAATTTCCATACCTGCACGCTCAAATAATTTTTCAAATGGTGCTACAGTATGAAAATCTAAATGCTCATGGTAAATTGTATCAAACCACGTATTAGTATATACATCAACCAAATATCCGACTTCTAAAACAAAAACCCCACGTTCATCAAGCCAACACTCAACTCCTCTTACTACATCTAATAAGTTATCGATATGGGCACATGCATTATGGGAAGTAATATAAGCAGCAGCTCCATATTTTTTACGAAGTTTAATCGCAAGATCATAATTAAAAAAATCAGCGATTGTTTCAATGCCATTTTCTGTAGCTTGTTTTGCAATATTAGTTGCTGGATCAACCCCTAAAACCTTCATTCCATTGTCTTGAAAAAAACTAAGGCAAGTGCCGTCATTTGAGCCAATATCAACAACAAATGAGCTTGCCTCCAGATTAAACTTCTTAATCATATCAACTGCATAATCTTTGAGATGATTAACAAAAAGTTTGGATGTAGCAGAAACATAGGTATAGTTTTTTTGATAAAGCACAAGCGGATTAACTACATGCCCTAATTGAACATGAAAACAATCTTCACAGAAGTATAAATCTAGTGGATACAATTGTTCATCTCGACCTAACTCTTCCATTGTAAGGAAGTCATTTCCAGGTGGCGTAGGAGAAAGGCTAACCGCTTTGAATAATTTATTGCTATCACACATTCGACAGGAATCTCGCAAATAAAAATTAGAATTAGTCACTATTAGAATTTTTTAGGATCAATCAATATAACTCTTCTAACATCCTCTTCATAGGCCTCTTGATCACGAGGGTTACGACTCATAGCCAAAAGATTACAATCTTCTAAAAATACAGTAGCATGATCCTCCATTGGTGGGGTAAAAACCATCTCTCCTGCAACTACTCTGACACATTTAAGCTCATCATCTGTATTAGTTGGTCGATAATAATAATCAAACGAACCAGACAAGACATACATATAATGCCAATCGGTTATATGGTAATGATTTGAACGCACTGCTCCCTTTTTTGAAGAAATCAAAGAGAGATTTTTCATTGGAAAATTAACTAAAGATTGGATATAACCCCTGTCATCCTTATGAGCCTCATCCAGTTTAACTAAGCCAGTATTTGGCCACATAGACTCGTCATCAATTTTAATATCTTTCCATTTATCCATTTTATTTTCCTGTCATTTAATTATTAAAATATTAATTGTAATCATTGAGATAATTTTACAATTTCATCCATTACTTTAGCGCGTTTATAAATACTTTTATATTCTTTTTCAATCTTGGCTGGTGAATTTGATATAGCTGAAAATGCTCGATACATTTCTTCAAATTGCTCTGCCATCTCACCATTAAGAATCGTCTCTTTTCCATATTTATTTCTTACTCTATAAACCGGCAAATAGTTTTCTGGTTTAGAGAATAGCTTATCTGTATAGAAAGAACCATTTTCTCCCCATAAATCTATTTCATTCTTATAAGCAACTCCAACTCCCCACTCAAGATGTGCAATTGTACCTTGTGAAAATTTAAGAATTGCCATTCCTTTGGTATCAACAGATAAATCATCTTGCTTAGTTATTTCAGAAAATAAAACTTTCACATTTTGATCATTAAACAACTCTATAGCTGCGGCTACTGTATATGAGCCAACATCCCAAAAAGCTCCACCGCACAAATCAACATTTTCCCTAAAACCTGGTTCATCTAAAGCAGGAATACCAAACCTGTAGATTATAGAATGTATATTACCAAGTTCTTTACCTCTCACAAGATTTTGTATTTTTTTGAATTGAGGATGATGAAAAAACATAAAGGCCTCAGCAAGCATCTTTTCATTTTTTTTTGCTAAATTAATAAGTTTTTTTGTATGATTGAAATTACAAGTTAGGGGCTTTTCACACCAAACATGTTTTTTAGAATCTAATGCCAAAGTTGCCAAATTATAATGAATGCCAATTGGAGTAGAAATATAAACAATGTGAATCTTTTCACTAGCAAGCATATTTGATGGGTCAGTCCATCCCTGACAAGCCAGTTCTTCAGCACAAGTCTTAACAACTTTTATTGAGCGAGAACAAACACCAACCAAAGTAAATTCTTTTACAGCTAAAATTGCAGGGATTACACGTTTTAGTGCGTGATTACCAAGGCCCCAAACTGAAATTCCATAATTATTCATTTTGATAGTATTATTAATTTTTACCCCGACTACCCTTCCAATCTTTTATTGTAACTTGTCTGGATCGAGCAATAGTTAAAGTATCTTTAGGAACTTCATCAGTTATAGTTGACCCTGCACCAATAGTAGAATTAGCATTAATTTTAACTGGTGCAATTAGATTGGAGCCTGAACCTATATATGCACCCTGGTCAATAATAATACGATTAATTTTAACTCCATTATGATTACAAGTAATAGTTCCAGCACCTACTATAACTTCTTTTTCAAGATCTGCATCACCAATAAAAGAAAGATGGTTAACTTGACATCCAACTCCAATATTAGAATTTTTAATTTCTACAAAATTGCCAATTTGTGATTTATTACCTATTTTTGTGCCTGGACGTATTCGACCATAAGGACCAACAGATGCGCTCTCACCTATTATTGAATCTTCGATCATAGAGAAAGGCTTGATATTAGAATTATTACCAATCAAAGAATTATTAATTATACAGTTAGCGCCAATTTTAACGCCATCTCCTAATATTACCTCTCCTTCAAAGATAACATTAATATCAATTGAAACATTTTCTCCACATTTCAAATTACCACGAATATCAATTCTATTAGAATCAAAAATCATCACTCCTTGGGCAATCAATTTTTCAGCATACTTTTTCATGCTATTCCTATTATTTAAAAAGTTTATCGATAATAACTTTATTTCATTATAAATTATTCAATTGAGTACCTTGGTCCAAACCAAAGCGTTAAAAATATTACCGGCACAATTGCCAGTATTGAGAAAAGTGCAGCCCATAATGGAATAACTACCGAAAAAACTGCTAAAGGTAATATATAAAATACATTATACACTTGCACCCCAACAGTTACTTTTTTATGATTGTCGAGAATACGCGCAAGGTTCTGATATCCATGACTTCGATGAGGTTTGTACCATTTTTTAGATAATATTAATCTCATAATTATTGTTACATTAGTGTCCCCAAAAAAATAACTAAAAACAATTAACCATGTCCAAAGACTAATATCGCCGTCTATCAATGAAATAATAATTAAAGAACCAAAAAAATATCCTAAAAAAATACTACCTGCATCGCCCATAAATATATTTGCAGGAGGCCAGTTATATATCAAAAAACCTAAACAACTAGACAAAAGTAAAGAAAGTATTATTACTATAGAAGAAAACCCACTAGTTATAATTAAAGTAACAACTAAAGCAAAACAAGCAAAAATAGTTCCAGATGCCGCCATGCCATCTATACCATCCATAAAGTTATATAAATTCATCATCCAAACAAGTAAAAAACAGCATAAGATTAGAGAAGCCCACAATGGAAGCCAGCTCAATATTGCAAGCTCGCTCACATTAAGCCAAACTAAGGCCCAAATGGATAAAACAACTTGAATAATTAGCTTAAGGAATGGATTAATATCATAAATATCGTCAATAAATCCAAATAAAGCTGCACAAAATGCACCTAATCCAAAAACCATTAACATTTCAAACTCTATTACCTCCAAAAAACCCAAAATGCTTACAAAAAATACACAGATCAAAGAGAATACAATTCCTCCACCGCTAGGTTTAAAATACTTGTGTAAAGAACGGTTATTTGGATTAGAAATAATCTCTTTATTTATAGCAAATGATCTATAAAATTTGGTCAACCACGCGCTCAATAGTGTAATGAGGCACGAAGCTATAATAAACCCAACACTAAAATAACTTAATTCTTCAAGAATATAGCTCATATTAATATTTAACCTTAGGTTTTATTAATAACTCAAATACCCTAATAAAATATCTAAGTAGTTGAAAAATTGACAATGACCATACCTTATTATTTTTCAAAGCACGTCTAATTTCTTTAGCCATTAATATTTTGTTCAAAAGTCCAGAATTACTAACTCCTTGCGAACCCATTACTACAGTAATGCGATTTAAATAAGTCCAATTAATTTTTCTTCCATAAAATATTTTTAAAAAATAATCAAAATCTCCCGCAATATTATAATCGAGTGAATACCCCCCGAATTCATCATAGATATTTTTTTTCATAAAAACTGTTGGATGAGGTGGGACCCAACCAATCCTAAGCATCCAAGGCTTAAAGTAATGTGCCATATAATATCTAATAATTTTTTGTGTCTGCGGATTGACTATAATTAAGTCAGAAAATATAAATTCAGCGTCTTTTGACTGCATTCTTTCAACCATATCTGAAACCACCCTTGTGTCAATAAATAAATCATCAGAATGTAAAATGCCAATAATTTCACCTGTGGATAGCTCAATACCTTTATTTAATGCATCATAAATACCTTTATCAGAAGAAGAAATAAAGCAGTCAATTTGATTCTCAAATTCTTCTATAGCTGATATAGTTCCGTCATTAGAGTTGCCATCAATTACTATATATTCAATGTTCCCATAATCTTGGCGTAATACTGATTGAATAGCATTTTGAATATTCTCAACATTATTATAGACAACTGTAATTATTGACACTTTAACTAACTCCATATTGACAACCTATACTTAAGTAAATATTTCATAACTTGGTCCTTATGAGTCTATTAATCTTATAAATTATCTTAAAAGATATCCTAAATAAGCCTCCATGTTTAAATAAATTATTTAATGACTCCAATACCAAAAATTCTTTAATATAAGCAATAGTCAGATTATCATAATGATACTTTAATCCATTTTTTGCTGCCTTATCTGGTAGAAACGTGGACACAATTTTAATAGCTTCTTTTGCAGCAAGAATACGGTTTTTACTAGACAAGTTTTCTGAATGATAGCGATATGTGCAACAGGTTTCTTGAATTGCTCTAACCCTATGCTTCTTTGCAATATTTAAAAAAAGCCAATAATCAGTCGAATGTTTAATGCTTATTGGAAAACCACCTGAGGAATGAAAAAATTCACTTTTTACAACTGCTGAAACAAAAGGAATAAAATTTTCCTTAACTAAATTACCAAATATCTTGCCTTCTAGAAGGGTATCTTGATTAATTACTGTTTCATTATTATTTTCATAAAGTACCTCACATCTGCCATAGACTAAGGCCAAATTTTCTCCATCTTCAAAGAAAATTTTCATTTGTCTATCTAGTTTATCTTTAAACCACATATCATCACAATCAAGGAATGCAAAATACTCCCCTTTTGCTTTCTCAATGGCTAAAACTCTTGCGGCGCCTAATATTGAGGTTGCTTCTGCTTTAAAATATTTCAGCTTAGAGTCATAGGATTTTGCAATATTCTCACTTCCATCACATGAACCATTATCCCAAAAAATAATTTCCCAATTGTCATACGTCTGGGCGTAAACAGAATCTATTGCTTCTCTTAAATATTGTTCACAATTTAAGCAGTTCATAATCACACTAACCAAAGGTTTTTTTTGCATTAGTACTATCCTAAAAACCAGTTTTTACAATTTATCAATAAATCATCTATCTCTTCTGAAATTTCTTGATTAATTTTGACTCCATGCTCCATTAGCTTATTGTTTGATATAAAGAGAGGTATATTTTTAATTAAAGGGTGATTTTCTTTTGAAGCAAGCTCTATTCTTGGTGTGTATTTAAGTATTTCCGCTGATCTTTTGCTTATTAAATTTGCTAAATCCATTAGAGTTAAAGAAGATCCAGACGATAAATTAAAAATACCATTTTTTAAGTTTAAATTCAAAATAATTTTTTCAACAGCCTGACAAACCTCAGATATTGAAATAAAATCCCTTTCTAAAAAAACATTAGACCTAATTGTCATTATTTTTTTAGTTATCACTTGTCTACATAAATCATTTGAAACTAACATCCAACAATTCACATTTTTATGTAACGGAGTTCCAATTGCATTTGATAATCGAAGTACAACTCCATCAATTAATTTATTTTCAGCAGCATTAACCACATATTCTTCTGCAAAATAATGAGTTGAGGCATATGGATGTTGAGGAGAAGGTTGAATATCTTCAATTATATTTCCTTCCAAGGGAGAGCCATAAACATGTGCAGTTGAAAAATATATAAACTTATCAACATTTTCTTTTATTGCTGCATTAATAAGATTTGAAGTTCCATCTATATTTATTTGAGAAGCTTTTTTGGGTTCTTGTGCACATAACTGAGCATTCATTGCTGCAAGGTGAATAACTATAGATACATTTGTACATGCCGCTTCTAGACTTTTACTATCTAAAAGATTAAGCTTAACTATCTCATATGAGGAGTGGAATTCATCAGGTTCAATTTTATCTCTGCTAGTCCCTATCCTAACACTATAGCCAGATTTCCTAAGATACTCAGCAATCCTGCCACCCAAATAACCAGAACCACCTGTTATTAAAACCATGCTAATTTACAATCTCCTCATCGAGCTAATCCCTCATGATACCTGTTAATATTTGAATTGGCTCTTTGAAATTAACTCATACTATAGCTTGTTAATTTCTTCCCAAAATATTTCAGAAGATAATTCATTTTCTGACTCATAAGAAGTAAGAAAATTATATTTATATAAGTCATAACGATCCATACTAGGTGGCTTGAAAATTAATTGTTTACCATGAGTTATTAAATCCGAATTATATACCTCAAGATTCAGATAAGTAGCTAAATTTTGCTGCTCTTCTACACTGAATGGCCAAACCCTCATGAGTTCATTGTTATAGATGAAGAGGACAGGTTTATAATTAAGCACTACATAACTTACTGCTAAAGAAGCATAAGGCATAATAATATATTCAGCATGTTTGACCAATGCAGGCGTCATTAATTGATAGAATTCTCGGCCTTCATATTTTTCAGATCCATATTTAGCTTTTGGGCTAGCAGCTATAACTATTTTGAGATTTTGACTTTCTTCTATCAAGCCAATTATACGATTAACCGATTTGAAATATTTTTCAGCATCAGGAAATTCTTCATCATCATCAATATTATCAGAATGATAAGGAGCATTATGGTCAATAAATAAGATGAATTTACCATCAACAATATTTTCTTTAGAAAATTCTACCTCCTTAAAGTAATTAAAATCAAAAAAATTTATTGGCACAACTTTCTTTGCATTGATGCCACTAAACAATGATTTATTTCCGACTACAAATGCAATTTCAAATGGCTTTACAATATTTAAAATTTTATAAAATTTAAGTCTCAATAAACTTATAGCTGTTTTAAAAAAATCATATGGGTTTTTAAGAAAGAGAGAAGTTATTCTTTGAAATTTTAGAACATCTTTTTTTGTAGGCATTTCACCCGCATAGGTATAAACCATTTTACAATTATGATTACTCAATATCCTAAACACCTTGATATATTTATTTTGATAATTTACTAACATTATATAAACTGCATCTTGATTTTCAGGCAATCGTATTAAAGTTTTAAATTCTTTATAGTTATCAATATACTGAAGGTATTCAACATCTAATGTGTTCTTTTCGTCATAGTTTTCACGAACTAAGGGGACAATATCCCAAAATTCGACTTCAGCACCTTTTTCTATATTAGAA
>MDSY01111313.1_pt1 | contig 33566 bp, 19 predicted proteins | sample 811131 | NCBI WGS metagenome assembly MDSY01 (sample SAMN05326643, study PRJNA326480) | marine metagenome | isolation source: seawater | place: Atlantic Ocean: South West | collected 2010 | reverse complement strand
TGATTCAAAAACATGAAAGCCATAACTACGGCACCAATTAAAATCAAACCCGTAGTAGTATTTTTATCCATTAATAGAAATTTAGAGCACAAATATATTTTTTCTTAGTCAAAAAAGGGAAGAGAATAACAAATATTACAAAGAATTTATTTAATAAATTTAATAGTATCGTTGATAACTTTGTGAATAAAGGAGATAGGTCTTACCACTTAAATAAGAGAACATCAAATATTTTTGTTTAAACTAATTCTAGTAATGTTTGAGACACTATTTGTAAAAAAAAGAATAACACATGAATTTTTAGCAAAGCAATTTGTCCGTAAAACACTCAATGCAGTAGATAAAACTTTTGAAGATTTTCTAGATGCAATTTACAACGATTCAGAATTAGAATCTTATCCTAAGCTAAATTACAATGATCCTTCAGTTCTTATGTACATAATAATAGCTGGAAATATAAAATTTTTTGAAAGAATACTTTCTAGTCATGAAGAGAATGCAATTTGTAATTCAATTATTAAGGAAATGAGTATAGTTTTTGAGATAGATTTTAATGAAATGAAAGATAAATTAGAAAGTTATAGTTCCTTTATTTCAAGAGTTAATCATCCATCAAAAAACATTTTATACGGAATGTCTAAATCTGTGTTTTTCAAATTTAAGTTAGGAAAATACCAGGATGATTATTTTGCTCAATTAAATACCCCTAATCCTATTTTCTTGAAAAAAATTGATTCTTTAATTGAGAATTACATTTGGGATTGGAAATCAATTTTTGAGAAATCAAAAATAACTTACTAATTAGTTAAGTGCAAAATTCTTAATCGCCATCTCTTTTATATCATTACCTATTGCTAAACAAGCAGTTGCTGCTGGTGATGGTGCGTTTAAAACATGAATACTATTGGAAGTATATTCTATTCTAAAATCATCTTTCGTATCTCCATTTTGACTTAACAACAAAGCTCTTACTCCTGCTCTTCCAGGTTTAATATCATTCATGGTTAACGAGGGAATTAATTTCTGTAAAGTTTTTAAAAATAATTTTTTTGAAAAAGCTCTTCTATATTCGTTAATACCGTAAGATGCATTTTTAAAGAAAAGTTGCCAAGTTCCTATGTAAGTTAAGGCATCAAGTGAGTCATTTAGACTAAAATCAGTCTTCTTATAACCTTCCCTTTTAAAACTAAAAACTGCATTTGGACCACATTCAACATCCCCATTAACCATCCTTGTGAAATGAACCCCTAAAAAAGGAAATGCAGGATCAGGAACAGGATAAATCAGGTTATTTACTTTATTCTTGGCATGATCTTCTAATTCGTAGTAATCTCCTCTAAATCCAACAATCCTCTCTTTCAATGGTATATTATCACTTTTGGCAAGCCTATCTGCCTGAAGCCCACCACAGACTATTAGAAACTTTGATTTTAAAGTCTTATTCTGTGTTCTAATTATCTTTATATCTGCTTGGTTTTCAATAGATTTTACTTCCTCAGAGAGCAAGACATCACTATTCTCATTCCATCCGCGAGCAACATCTACCATTTTTTGGGTTGCCATTACATAATCAATTATCCCTGTACAAGGAACCCAAATTCCTGCAATTCCATTTACTTCTGGTTCAATATCTTTAATTTGATTGGCAGTAATTTTTTCAATCCCTTCGGTATTGTTTTCTAAACCATTTTTATAAATTTTATCTAAAAACTTAAATTCTTTTTCATGAGTAGCAACTACAACCTTTCCACAGACATCATGATTAACCTTATGATCCTTTGAAAATTTAACCAACTCATGTCTACCCAAAACACAATTTCTAGCTTTATTAGATCCTGGTGTATAGTACAATCCTGAATGAATCACCCCTGAATTGCTTCCTGACTGGTGTTTAGCTAACTGATCTTCTTTTTCAATAAGAACTAAATCCTTTTTAGGAAAATGCTGTTGTAATTTATAAAAAGTTGCCGCACCAACAATTCCTCCTCCAACAATAGCTATATCGTATATTTTATCCATATTTTTCTATAGAAATTTCTTCTTTTGGTACTTGAAAGAGCAAAAGTAACCCAACTACAAAAAAAACTACTAATGCTACAATTGAATTCCTCATGCTTCCTGTTATCTGTTCTATAAACCCATAAGAGAACATTCCTATTACTATGCCTAATTTTTCAGAAATATCATAAAAAGAAAAGAAAGAAGTAGTGTCTTTTGTGTCAGATGGAATATATTTTGAAAAAGTACTTCTTGATAAGGACTGAATACCTCCCATTACTAAACCAACAAAACCTGAAATGAGATAAAAATGAATTGGCTCGTAAACTAACAACGCACTTAGACATAATAAAATCCAAATGAATACAACCAATTTCAATGCAAACAAATTCCCTTTAAACTTAGAGATTTTCGAAAGTAGAATAGCTCCTGGAATTGCAATTAATTGAATTAGAAGAACACCAATAATTAAGCCCATCTTGGCATTTGCACCTTCTCCCCAATTTACTTCTTTAGTGCCAAAATACACAGCAACCAACATTATGGTTTGTACTGCCATACTGTAGACAAAAAAAGAGTATATAAATCTTTTAAGCCTCTTAGTTTTCATAATGTACAACCTTACCTTATTAAGCTCTAAAATTCCTTTTTGGTAAGTAGATTTATCCTTAATTCTAATTTTCTCTCCCCGTGGAAGACTTTTGAAGGTGATTTGAGAAAAACAAAACCACCACAATCCAGTTAGTGCAAAACATAATCTTGTGTAAAAAGCCCGTTCACTTTCTTGTGAGTTAAAAATTAAAAACAAACAAAATAAAAGTAAAATAACACTGCCAAAATAACCCATAGAAAAACCCCGAGCAGACAAACTATCGTGGTCTTTTTTTTCAGCAATTTCAGGTAGAAAAGCATTGTAAAAAACCAAACTACTCCAAAATCCAATTCCGGCCATTACAAATAATAGCATACTTATTTCCAGGTGGTTTTTGTCAAAGAAAGAAAGAAGGACACAACAAAAAGAGCCTAAATAACAAAAGAATTTCATGAAAGCTCTTTTATTACCAGTGGAATCTGCAATGCCTGATAAGACAGGTAGAATTAGAACTAATAATAGAAAATAGCATGAGCTTAAAATAGTAATTAAAGCAGTATTAATGAACTCAAATCCAAAGAAAAAAACTTTCTCATCAACATAGCCTTCGTAAAAAACAGGAAATATTGCACTGGAGATTACCAAAGGGTATACTGAATTTGCCCAATCGTAAAAAGTCCATGCTTTTTGAATTTTCTTATTTGATTTTAGCATTAAATTATTTAATTATTACAAACTCAACTCTTCTATTTTTGGCCATACTAAACATAGTAGTTCCTTTGGATGCAGGTTGGTCAGAACCTAAGTCTTCACCAGTAATTCTTTCTAAAGAAATTCCATTTTTTAACAAAAAATCCTTTACAGATTTTGATCTGTAATTACCTAAATTTTTTAAAACCTTGTTTTCTGGATCATCATTGATAGCTTGTTTTTCTAAATTATCAATATGTCCGTTTAATTGTAATTTCAATTCTGGATTTTTCTTTAAAATATCTATTACATTATTTAAATTATTATCGAACATGGGATCAATATAATAGCTCTCTACATCAAAGTATATTGAATATTTTTTGAGTTTTTCATCAGTTGGCAATTTTTCGTCAACTTGAACATCGAGATGATATACAATTGATTCTCTTTTCTTTTTTTGACCTTTATTACAGTCACACAAATCAGGATCTTCTACTAAAATAAGTTCAACATTATCTATATAATAATAAGCTTCAGGTAATTGAGATCCAGGAAAATCATCAGACTTAGCTAGTTTTTCATATTCAGTATCCTTATTGTTGAAAAAATTACCAATTGTAATATACTTTTCTTTCCCATTTGATTGGTAAACTCCACAAATAGTTTCCCATTTATATCGTGACTTGTAAATTTTACTTTTCTCATTGGTTACTACAGCAGATAGCTCTGCTTTGTCATTGAATATAATATCGCCTTTTTTATCCAACGTAACAGGCTCTTCACTAATATAAACTCCAATATTGTCAATTGCATACTTACTTAAATCTGATAAGCTTACATTAATATTCACACAATAGCTTAGTCCACTAGCAAGAGGTTTAATAAGCATTGACTGAAGATATGTTCTAGGTTTTTTATTATTGTAGCTATAAGTTAATATTCCAGCATAATTTTCACCTTCTTTAGGGAATTCTTTTCCATAAATATTTTCTGGAGTACCTATATTACCAGGAACATTACTTGAAAAAAGGTCAGCTCTTAAAGAAGTAGGAGAATACCAATCAGTTGCAACATTAATTTGATTTAATTTTCTGAGTTTCCCGTCTATACTTTCAAAACTTGGGTTAAGAACTAAATTATCATCATTTTGAGATAAGTAAGAATTTAAAGAAAATAAGATGAAAAGGAAAAAAATAAAATTAATTCTCATTTTTAATTGTTTGATTTGACACTTTCTATGAAGCATTTAACTTTTTCTGGATCAGTATCTGGATACACACCATGTCCCAAGTTAGCAATATGTCTATTGCCAGCAAAGTTATTCAGCATTTCTTTGGTCTTATTCTCAATTAGATTAAAATCACCATATAATACACAAGGGTCTAAATTCCCCTGTAAAGTCTTTGTATTATCGAACAAGTTAATTGCTTGTTTTATATCCATAGTCCAGTCTAAACCAATAGTATTACAATTTAAATTTTTCATGCTTTCAAGAGCAAAAAAAGCACCTTTACTAAAAACATTAACTGGAACTTCATTAATTGCATCACATATTTTATGAACATATTTCATGCCAAATTCGTTGTAATATTCTGCAGATAATATCCCAGCCCAAGAATCAAAAATTTGTACTAAATCTACTCCTGCTTTAATTTGTAATTTTAAATAATCAATGGTAGTAGTAGTTATTTTTTCCAATAACAAATGGGCTATCTCTGGCTGTCTGTATAAAAAACTCTTTGCTTTACTAAATGTTTTAGAACCTTGACCTTCTATCATATAAGCAAATATTGTCCATGGAGCACCAGCAAACCCTATTAATGGAACTCTTTGAGAAAGTTCATTTTTAGTAATTTTAATTGCTTCAAAAACATAAGACAAATGGTCTTCTAAATTGGAGGTGTTTAAAGAATTAATATCGGATTGGTTTTCTATGGTTTTCGGAAAGTAGGGTCCTTTTTTTTCTATCATTTCATATGGAAGACCCATAGCTTGGGGAATTACCAAAATATCAGAAAAAATAATTGCAGCATCTACTCCTAGTATATCTACCGGTTGAATAGTAACTTCGGCCGCCAAATGAGGTGTTTCTACCAACTCTTTAAAACCACTCAAAGAATTTCTTATTTTCCTATACTCAGGAAGAATTCTACCTGCTTGTCTCATCAACCAAACTGGAGTTCTTTCAATATTTTTTCCATTTGAGGCCCTTAGTATAAGATCATTCTTTAAATTCATGCTGTAAATGTATAAAAGACTATCATTAAAAAATATATTCTATAAAACCAGTTCAATAAATCTTATTGTTTTTTGGTTTTTTTTCTTGTGTTCTCAAAATAGCTGGTCACAAACTAATGTAATAAATAATAATTCTAATGATACAATTGTAGTATTAATTACTAATAAAAATAAAGAAATAAGGGGTTTACTAAAAAGTGAAGATTATAATTCATTAATTATTGAAATTGCCAATGAGAATAAGAAGTTTAATAAAAATGAAATAAAATCCTACAGATATATCACAAGAAATCAGATAAAATCTATAAAAGAATTTAAAAATCCAAACCCTATATATACTAAATATTGTTATTTCCCATCTGCTTATATAACTGAAAAGGGAAATGTAAATACTAACACCCATTATTTTATAACAAGTAATTCAAAAATAGGAATTCATGAAAATTTTGAGATTTCTGTAGGAAATATATTTATTTATAATGTATTTTCTTTACTAACATATTCCAAAAAAATAAACAATTCTTTCACTAGTGGAGTTTCACTTTTAGGTAGCATAAATCTATTAAGTAATTTAAATGGAATTAATGAATTCAATAGCTGGGGTGTTTTACCACGAATCACTTATGGAGATAGTTTTCAAAACACAACAATTGGAATGATAGGATATCATCTTCCAGTTTTAGAAGAGTTTTATTATGGCGGATATTTAGCAAGTCAAAAAAAAATAGCAGAAAGGTTTACTATTGCTGGGGAGATAGTTGGAATCACAGTCGATGGACTTCAAATAGGACTGATAAATAATATTATAATAAACTTTGCAAGAAATTTTAGAGAAAATTGGAGTGTCGGAATTACATTTATTAATGTAGAAGCAATTAATAATGCTTTAGGAATTAACGTAATAGCACTTCCATACATAGGGCTCCAAAAAAAGTTTTAGTTATTTGGAAAGTAGTACATACCCTCTTAGTCTCTTTTCTTCACCAGATTGGCTGTCCAATAATTCAATCTTCCATACATACGCATCTGATGACAATGAATTATTTTGATATGTGCCATCCCATTTTTCATGGAAGTCATTCGTGCTGAATATCAACTTTCCCCACCTATCAAATATCTTAAAACTATAATTCTCCAACGATATCTTGTCTCCTACTGGGAAAAAACTATCGTTCAAACCATCTCCATTTGGAGTAAACGAATTTGGCAAGAAAAAAGCATAATGCCCCTCAACTATCTGTGTCCCATAAACTGTATCTGAACATCCATTCTGATTTTCTACATACAACTGTATATAATACTGTTGTTCAATTAATCTAGAAAAATTATAGCTAGGATTCTGAACATAATCACTTCCTAATAATGTATTGGTACTATCGTAAAACGTCCAATCAAAATACACTACATCTGTACTTGACGTATCTACAAACTGTACAGTTGGTGATAGAACTGAAACAGGATTGGGATGAGAAGTAAATCCAGCTACTGGATAATCGTATATATCTATGTAATTAAAATAAGTAGTATCATTAACACAACCATCAGAATTGGTTACATCTAGAGTAACATTGTACGATCCAGGCGTATTATAAATCATGACAACAGTATCTAAGTTATTTGAGTAAAACCCGTTCCCTAAATCCCAATCACAACTCGCTACCTGAGAAATAGAAGTATTATTATAAAAATACACCTCTACTGGCCAACATCCACTCGACGTATCTGATGAAAAATTAACAGTAGGCAAATCATACCAACTTACTAAAATAGAATCAGAGTTTTCCGGAGTCTCACAATTATCATTAATAGTCAAATAATAATAGTTGGAGCTGCTTACGGGCGAAATATTTATATTGCCTTGATTACCAATAGATATACCATTATCCATTGTCCACACATAGTCATATGGTCCTCCATTTCCACCATAAGTAGCAATTGTAATATCTAAGCTATCATAGGGACAAACAGAAACAGATGAAGATAAATTAGTTAATATTGGTGGATTAAGAGCAACTAATACCGAATCAAAATCGGAAACACAATTAAAAGAATCTACCACACTAACTTTATAATATTTTGAATAAGCAGGAGAAATATCATGAGGGCCATTTCCACTTATACCATTCCAGAGGAAACTGTAGGGAAATGTTCCACCTGTCGCTGTTACACCAACTGTAGCTGTTCCTCCTATACATATTATAGTATCACTACTCATCGAAAGAACTATTGGAATACCATCTGGAATTGTTACCATAGTATCTGCATAACAACCAGTTGTATCTAAAGACCTTATTACATAACTACCAGCATTTAAACTATCAAATAAAAAAGAGGATGTTATATTGCTATCTGTAAAAAGAACATTTGTATAATTTCCATTTATTAGCTGTATGGTCCAGGGGGGACCATCTATTCCTCCAGGTATTCCAGTAATTGACGCATCGCTTCCACCATAACAAGTCAATCCATTGACTATTGGTATTGGAGCAAGACAAGGACCTGGACAAATTGGTTCGATGAACGAACTAGTGGATAAGCTACATAGGTTATCGTCTGTAAAATAAGAGGTTATTGCACAGTTTTGATTTCCAGAACTATAAATATTGTCGATATTATAACTAAATGGACTTGTGAAGGGTGGATTATAGATTACTGAATCTCCAGAACAGTTTTTAACTACTAACGACCCAAAAACAGGTGGATTATTAAATTCTATAACTCCACTAATATCATATGTACCTGACAAAGAATCACATGATGTGACACTTGCATTAATATAAGTCATATCACATGGGTTTAAAACATTACAATTTGTACTACCAGAACCACCTGACTGAACAAGAGATATATTTTGAGGCACACTAGCGTAATTAGTTACTAAAAGAACATAAACCTCACCTGCAAGGGCATTAGAAATAGAAGGTGTTTCAATATTAGAAAAAGAATAGCTACATCCTTGTTGAGTACAAGCTGGGGCAAAGATACCTCCACAACCAGTTGGTAAATCTGGAACTATATCAGCCGCAGAAAAGGAATTACAATTTGAAATAGCATTTACTAAATTTGGAAAAGGACCCCACATAATAAAATCTATATCTTGCCCTGCTGAAAGTGTCATTGAAAGACTCCCTGATTGAGATATTTGCAGGTAATACCATGCAGGATTAGGTGAAGAACCCAAACAACCATAATTATTTCCAGGATTAGAAACACTAGCATCAGGTATTCCAGCATTAGCTGGGAATGTTAACCCAGTATTTGTACAAATTCCAGACATATTTGCACAATTTACATTAGTTTGACCTTGAAAGTTAAAGTAATGTAAACCTAAAATAAATAGTAGAAAAAATCGCATTATTTGGTTAGTTCTAATTTTCTTTGTCTTAAAAGAACAAGTTCATATTTAATTCGTTTAACCCAAATTTTAGTATTAATATCATTTGTGTCGATTGATTCTAATTTAATATTGTAAGCAGCAATCATTGAAATTGTATGGTCTAACCCAAAGGATTTAATATTTTCTTCAACAGAACTATAGGTTTTTCTTTCTCCACCCTCTACAAATATTAAAGGAGATTGTTTCTGAAGATTAGTTTGTGAAAAAGAAGAAAGATTAGAAAAACTAAAAACTAACAAAGAGATAATTATTTTAGTTTCTACAGAAATATATTTGAACTTCATAAGATAAATATAGTGAAACTCATCAATAATGCTACTTATCTAGATAATAGCACATAACCTTTTAGATTTTTTTCTTTGCCTGTTGAACTGACTACCAAATCTATTTTCCATATATATGCATCAGATGATAATGGATTGTTTTGATAAGTACCATCCCACTTATCATTGAAATCATTCGTGCTAAATATCAACTCTCCCCATCTATTAAATATCTTAAAACTATAATTCTCTATAGATACCTTATCCCCAACTGGGAAAAAACTATCGTTTAACCCATCTCCATTTGGAGTGAATGAATTAGGTAAGAAAAAAGCATACTCGCCTTCTACTATTTGTGTTCCATAAACCGTATCTGAACAACCATTCTGATTTTCCACATAAAGCTGTATATTGTACTGTTGCTCTATAATACCCGAAAAATTATATGATGGATTCTGTATATAATCACTACCAATAATTGTGTTGGTACTATCGTAAAATGTCCAATCAAAATATACTACATCTAAACTAGACGTATCTACAAACTGTACTGAGGGATTAAGAATAGAAGCAGGATTGGGACGGGAGATGAAACCAGCTACTGGATATTCGAATATCTCTATATAGTTGAAATATGTAGTGTCATTATCACAACCGTCCGAATTGGTAACTTCTAAAGTTACATGGAATGAACCCGGTGTATTATAAATTATAACTACAGTATCTAAATTGTTAGAAAAAATCCCATTTCCAAGATTCCATTCACAACTTGCCACCTGAGAAACATTAGTGTTATTGTAGAAAAGGACCTCTACTGGCCAACATCCACCAGATGTATCAGAAGAAAAATCTACCTTAGGCGAATCAAACCAACTAACTAAAACAGAATCGTTATTTTCTGGTGTCTCACAATTATCACTTACAGTAACATAATAAACCGTATTAGGACTAATTGGAGAAATATAGGCGATTGTCTGGTTACTTACTATTAATCCTAATTGATTTGTCCATGAATAATTATATGGTCCTCCATTACCCCCAAACGCGACAACGCTTAGATCTAAACTATCATAAGGACAAATTGAGTCAGTTAAAGTATTAATAATTATTGGTGGATTCAAGGCAACCAATACTGAATCATAATTTGATTCACAGCTAGATGAGTCTATAATATTTACTTTATAGTACTGAGAGTACAAAGGGTTAACTACATGTAATACACTACTACTTAAATTTTCCCAGTTGTAACTATAAGGAGGAGTACCACCAATTGCATTTACCCCAATTGTTGCGGTTCCTCCAAGGCATATAATTGTGTCATTAGTAATATCTAAACCAAGAGGTATTCCTTCAGAAATAGTAATCATTGTGTCTGCATAACAGCCTGTTGTATCCAATGAACGCAAAATATATTGACCGGCAGTTAGACTGTCAAAGAAAAAGGTAGTTACAACATTACTGTCAAAGGCAAGAATATTAGTATAACTACTATCCAATAAATAAACTACCCAAGGAGGGCCAAAAATGCCAGTCGGTGTGCCAAAAATTGATGCGTCATCTCCACCATAACAACTCAAGTCGTTAATCATAGCGGATGGTTTACCACAAGTATCACAAATAACATCAATATATATATCTGCTGAATCTTTACATCCTCCAGAATTATCTGTCACTAAAACTTTATAATTAGAGCTCACCATTGGAATAGCATTGGAGTTTTGGTCTGTTGAACTTGACAAGAAAAAAGAGGGAGACCAAACAAAAGAAAAGAAACTGGGATCTGGAATCAACGGACAAGTTCTAAATTTTGTTACTGGGCGTTTATTGGAAGAAGATGTAATTGGACCATTGTAAGAACATGATGGCGTTACATCGTCTCTAAAATAAATAGATGAATTATATGGTGTTTGTGTATAATTAGTAGACCAGTTAAAATTTAGAGTATTTTGATTGATGTTAGTATAACAAATTTCAACTACTAAATTTGAAGTACCATCCCATTCATATGCGAAGTCCAAAACAATATCATTCCACCCTAAAACAACTGGAAAGTTTTGTTGATAAAAAACGTCGGATAATCCAGATTGCCAAGAATTTAATGAATTAAGATTTGTACAACCTATTTTAATGGTGAAATTATCAAGATTACTAGATGCGTTGTTGCTAGAAATAGTCTCCCATGAAATTTCAGTTATTTTACCACCGTTAAAACCTGAAGATTGAAATTCGTTTGCTCGATATAAATATTGTTGTCTAACATTTTTAAAATAATTTCCAAATGGGGCAGGATAAGAGATATTAGTATTGTTTCCTGTGATTGACCCAATGGTTTGATTTGAAGATGTAGAAGTACATGAGGTTGATCCGCTTGGAGAACATATTGAAGGATTATTTCCTAATAATTCTACGTTCATAAATACAGAATCTCCACAAATAACAGAACTATCACTTGCAGTTAGGAGGATATTTGGAGAATATGCAGGCAAGACATTGATAGATAATGAATCATTTTTTACGCAACCTTGAGAATTAGTTATTGTAACATTATAATTCATTAAACCGGACATTGAGGAGCTAAATTCAGGGTTGCCAATTAGTGGGTTGTTTAAATATGAAATAGGTGTCCATTGGTATGAAAAATTTCCAGATCCTACTGGAGAAGCTTCAAAATTGACCAGTGAATTAAGACATGCGACAGTATCAGATTGAAAAATATTGTAATTGAGATTTGGTGCTACGTCAACTTGAATTGTATCAACATTTGAACAACCTCCTGAAAGGTTACTTACAACTTTATAAACTGTAGAAAATGCTGGACTTGCAAGAGGGCTAGAACATGAATTACAAGAAAAATTATTTCCAAAACTAATTGGATCACCACTAACTACAGACCAATTAAAATTCGAACCACCTGATGCGGAAATTTGAGTTGACTCTCCTTGACAAATAGTAACATCTTGTCCAGCATAGGTGTTGGTAACTACACTTACATTAATTAATGATGAAGTGGTTCCCATAACTGGGCATCCATTATCATTTACATTAATAGAGATCGAGCTTAAAGGATTTGAACCCGGTAAAACTTCAAAACAGATAGAGGCAGTAGCAGGTGAAAAAAAACTATTTTGAATGAAACTAGCACCAGGAAAAATTTGTGTAACGTTTGAATTTATATAAATCGAGTCTAATAAATCTACATCTGAAAATTCCACATCAAAACAAACACTATCTCCTACACATGCTTGTATTGAGTTACCTCCAAGATAAGACGCACTTCCAGAAAAGTTCATAAGTGGTGTAGATGGAGTAGATGGAGGACTGTTATTACAATTTTGGGTTATGATTTGAAATTGAAAATCTTGCATAATATATCCAAGAGAAATACCCAAAGAATCAAACTCTTCAATTTTAACTACTACAACAAATGCACCTTGAATTGTTGGTATAAAGGTGATTTCGCCAGTACTTGGGTCTAAAGAAATACCATTAATTGGATTTGCTGGTGAATAACCACCAGCATAAGCTACTGGATTTGAAATTATTGCTCCAATAGGAATTTCAGATGCTGGAATGAAAGAATAATGTAATGAATCTCCATCAGGTTCTGATACTTGAAAATTATAAGTAACAGGTATATTTATACAATTATAAGGAACTGGATTTGCGCCTATTATTGGAGATGAATTGCACTGAGAGTTAGAATTATTTATAACAGCCTCAAAGTAATATCCGTCTTGATTAGCTAAATTAACAGCTGTGTTTCTACAACAACCTTCCCAATATAAAGTCCAATCATTACAATTTCCAGGCAAAGTAATAGAATTAATTGTATCACTAAAAACATGTTTTTTTATCCCAGGTAATGATCCTCCGTTACATACTGTATTTGGTATTTGAGGATAGCAAACTTGACTTATTTCAACACCGTAAGATAATACTGGTAAAACAATTGCATTAAGTGAAGTAAAATTACAGCTATTTGATACAATTAGTGTTTGTGGAGCATTTGGAACAGCAATATTACCACTACAATCTTCAAAGACAGTAAGAGTAATTATATAATTGTTTCCACCTACACACTTGTATGTAATATTTCCACCCGGAACATGGGAAGCCTTAATTTCTTCTGCAAATGAAATTATAAGAAATAATGACAGTAAAAATCTGAAATATCTTGACACACTATAAAATTAATGAAAAATAACAATTTTATAGAGTTAATTAACAAATTATCAATTATTACGACCAAAAAAAAGTTGAAATTAACTTTATTTTAAAAAGTTCAACTATTGAGTGCTCAAAATTATTTTTTAGTATTTTGATTTTTGGAAAGTTCTTTACCAACGAAAGTTCCTTCAATTATCTGTTGTTGAAAATCTTTCATTCCCCCAGGTGTATGCGGGACCATAACAGTGTTGTTATTTTCATTAGCTCCAATTGCGGTTAAAGTATCAAAATATTGTGTCATTAAAACAAACTGCATAATTTCTTGAGGGTCTACATCTTGTAAAGCTTTTTGAAAATCCTCTACAGACTCTTTAAAACCTCTCACAATTTCTAATCTTTGTGCTGCAATACCTTCACCAGACAATCTTTTAGAGTCAGCCTCAGCTTCTGCTCTTTTGACAATTCTTATTTTTTCTCCTTCTGCTTCTTGATAAGCTGCTTCCTTGTCTCTTGTAGCTGCATTAATTTTGTTCATAGATGCTTTCACCAACTCATCTGGATTTATATCAGTTATAAGTGTTTTAACAATTTTATATCCATATTGACCCATTTGAGAAGAAATATTATCTCTAACTGCTAAAGCAATATCGTCTTTTTTACCAAAAACATCGTCTAAACCTAACTTTGGAACTTCAGCTCTTACTTCGTCAAATATATAGGAAGCTATTTGACCATGAGGATCATCTAACTCATAAAATGCTTCATAAACTTTACTATCTATGATTCTATATTGAACAGAAATTTTTAAAATAACAAACACATTGTCCAAAGTTTTGGTTTCTACATCTACATCTAACTGCTGAATTCTTAAATTTTCTTTTGAAGCAATTGCTTCTATGAAAGGAATCTTAAACTTTAAACCAGGTTGTGAAATTCTACTGAATTTTCCTAGTCTTTGAATAACCCAAGATTGTCGCTCAGGAATTATCATTATAGACTTCAACAATAAGAATAAAATTATGGAGTAAAATAAAAAATTTAAATAAATCATAAATCTAGGTTTTAATATTAATTACAAATTAGTCAAAAGAATTAGAGTTTAATAACATTTTCAGAAATTTCTTTAAGACTATCTACAGAGCCAAAACTAATATTGTCAATAACAATATTTGCTGCTGAAATTACCCGACCAATAGGAATATAAGGTATTCCACTTAAATCAATTTCATTTTTAAAAGATTCTAATTGGTTATTTTTTACTGTTACAATTACTCGTCCCTGAGACTCTCCAAATAAAAATGCGTCTTTTCTAATTGTCTTTTCTGTAACTATTTCAAATCCAGAATTAGAGGCCATTGCCATTTCAACTAATGAAACAAACAACCCACCGTCCGCACAGTCATGAGCTGCATTTATTAATTTTTTACTAATAATATTAGAAACACATTCATGAAGGATAAATTCTTCATCCAAATCAAAATATGGAGCAGGAGAAGCTTCTACTTTATGGTATTTTACTAAATATTCAGAAGAAGCAATATCCTCAACAACTTTTCCAATTAAAAATATATGGTCTCCAGAAGATTTAAAGTTCAAGCTCATTATATTTCTAACATCCTCTATGATACCAATCATCCCAATAGTAGGAGTTGGAAAAACAGGAACTTCTTTTCCATTTACAATAGATTGATTATAAAAGCTCACATTACCACCAGTTACAGGTGTTGAAAATTTTAAACATGCTTTTGACATTCCTTGTATAGCACCCACAAATTGCCAATAGGATTCTGGATGATAGGGGTTTCCAAAATTTAAACAGTTGGTAATAGCAGACGGTTTTCCTCCAGTAACTACAATATTTCTAGCTGCTTCAGAAACTGCAATTGCTGTTCCAGTTTCTGGATCTGCATGAACGTATCTAGAGTTGCAATCTACAGACATAGCAATACCTTTTTTAGTGCCTTTAACCAAAGCGACACCTGCATCTGATGGATGATTAGTAGAGACATTATTTGTTCCAACCATACTATCGTACTGTTCATAAATCCATTTTTTTGAAGCAATATTAGGTTGCCTAAAAAGAAATTTACCAACTTCTATTAAATCATTTGGTTCTTTTACATCCCTAATATCAAACTGTTGATACTTTTTAAAATAAGAAGGTTCTTTATATTCTCTTTGATATTGGGGGGCTCCCCCACCTAAAACTAAGGATGACGGAGGCAAACTAGCAACACAACCACCATCTTTATAAAACTCTAACAAATCACCTTCAATTACTTCTCCGATAAGTTCACAATTTAAGTCCCACTTATCAAAAATTTCCTTCACTATATCTTCCTTACCTTTTTCAACTACTACAAGCATTCTTTCTTGAGATTCAGAAAGTAATATCTCCCAATCTTTCATATCAGATTGCCTTGTTGGAACCTTATCTAAATCTATCTTCATTCCAACATTTCCCGCAGCACTCATTTCCGATGAAGAACATGTAATCCCTGCTGCACCCATATCTTGCATTCCTACTACTGCATTCGTCTTAGATAGTTCTAAAGAAGCTTCTAATAATAACTTTTCTTGAAAAGGATCTCCTACTTGAACTGCTGGTAAATCATCCATAGAATCTTCTGTCATATCTTTCGATGCAAAGGCTGCTCCGTGAATACCGTCTTTACCGGTTGAAGAACCAACAATAAATACTGGGTTACCAACTCCCGCAGCGGTTGCTGAAATTAAATCATCAACACTCATTATTCCAGCAGAAAAAGCATTTACTAAAGGATTTTGATCGTAGCTTTTATCGAAAGAAATTTCTCCTGATAAAACAGGGATTCCAAAAGAATTTCCATAATCTCCAATTCCTTTGACAACTCCTTTAAGTAGCCATTTAGTTCTGGCATTTTCAAAAGGGCCAAATCTTAAAGAATTCATTTGAGCAATTGGTCTAGCTCCCATTGTGAAAATGTCTCTGTTAATACCACCTACTCCGGTTGCTGCCCCTTGGTATGGCTCTAAAGCACTAGGATGATTATGAGATTCAATTTTAAATGCGCAAGCAAGACCATCCCCAATGTCTACTAAACCTGCGTTTTCTTCACCTGCTTTCACCAACATATGAGGACCATCTTTAGGTAGTTTTTTAAGCCAATAAATTGAGTTTTTATAGGAGCAATGTTCAGACCACATTACCGAGAAAATACTTAATTCTGTGAAATTAGGAATTCTACCTAAAACCTCACAGATGTGAGTAAACTCTTCTTTTTTTAATCCCAACTCTACTGCTTGATCGGCACTGGCTGGTTTATTTTGAGGATTTTTAGACATATTAAAATATAATCAACAAAAATAATTAAAGATTGAAATGAAGAGCTTAAAATTTAATTGATTTACTAACATTATATAAATGGTTGCATTTATTAAATATAAGAGCTAATAATTAGATTAATATTTTTTTTTAAATACCGAACTAAAGATTACCAATTAAATATAAATATTAACGTCTATTATGTATGAGTTGCTTATTTTTTTTAAATTGAAGGAATTAACATATTCCACTGACAACTATAATTTATATCTGCTTTATTGTAATTGCAATTTTTAACCTAAAATTTTTCAATTCTAAAGGCATTTCTAGGGCTGAGATCATCAGTGCTTTCATTTTAAAATTAATTGGGGGTATTATAATTTACTTTATTTATACAAGGTATTACACCCAAAGACATACTGCAGATATATTTAAATATTACGATGATAGCTTAGTACTTTATGATTCTTTCCTTAAAAACCCAATAGATTTTTTTAAAATCATCTTTGGCTTAGATTTTGACAAAGAATATTTTTCGTTTAATTATTACATGGAGATGAATAATTGGGATACTTCTTATAAAAATTCATTAATGAATGAATCTAGACTATTAATTAGGATAAATGCAATTTTAAATTTGATTGGCTTAAAAAATTATATTTTTAACTCCATCACGTTTATCCTTATGGGTTTTATAGGGGAGTTTTTAATATTTAAAAGTCTAATACTGAAATTTAAATTAAAACATCCGAAGGTTCTTTTCTGGTCAATGGTATTGTTTCCAAGTGTTTTTATTTGGAGCTCTGGAATATTAAAAGAACCATTGATAATTTTATCGTTTGGTCTAATACTAAATTTTCTTACCCTTAAAAGAAAAACAAAATGGTTGAGTATGAGTTCATTTATAATAGCATTACTAATTATTTTTAAGGTGAAATTTTATATTTTTATTTGTTTTTTTCCAGCTTTAATAGCTTATGTAATTTCTGAAAAGACTAAAGTAAAACCACAAAAAATAATTGTTACAATTTGTGCAATAATAGCAATTGCTATATTCGCAATGGGAAAAATGAATAATTCGTATAATCCATTAAAAATTCTTTCCCAAAAGCAGAACGATTTCATAACTTTGAGCGAATTATTTGATACTGGAAGTGCTTACCAAATGACTTCTATTGAACCGAGTATAACTTCATTAATTAAAGCAATCCCAATGGGGGCGATAAATGGTTTTTTCAGACCTTTTCCAAGTAACATAAATAATTTATTGCAGCTTTTTCCATTAATTGAAAACATGTTTTTGTATTTAATGATTATATATCTGTTCTTTAAAATATTCTTTTTAAATATTAAGATAAGTCAAGATGTCAAAAATGTCTTGTGGAACTCTTTATTTTTTATTACCATGTTATTTATATTAACTGGTGTTTCAACGCCAGTTATTGGCGCACTTGTTAGATATAAAGTACCTGGGCTATTATTTTTAATAATTGTAATAAATTTAGTGTATGATCAATTTAAAAAACATCAAACTAATTAGAACAGCTTTAGTTCTAATACTATTTTTTTCAGTAGCATGCAAAGAAAAAATTGAAGTAGACTTCATCTCCCACAATGGTACTATTTTTTCGATGGATGATAATTACAACGTATATGAAGCAATAGCGATAAAAAATGGGAAAATTTTAGCTCTTGGTAAAAACGATCAAATATTAAATAAATATTCCTCAATTGAAACTATAGATTTAAAGGGCTTATTTGCATATCCTGGATTTATAGATGCGCATTGCCATTTTCTCGCTTATGGTCTTCAACAAGGAATGGTAGATGTTTCAAGTGCCAAATCTTTTCAGGAAATAATTAATATACTCAAAAAAAATATAGACAAGGAAAATAATCGTTGGCTAATCGGATACGGTTGGGACCAAAACCAATGGAAAGACAAAAACTGGCCAAACAACAATCTATTGAATAAGCATTTTAAAGATTTAAATATTGTTCTTCACAGAATAGACGGACACGTTGTTATGGCAAATGAAATGGCTATAAAAACTGCTAAAGTTGCTTTAGATACAATAATTGAAGGAGGATATATTGAAAAAATTAATAAAAAAGTTACAGGATTATTTATAGACAATGCAATGAATTTGATTTTAGAAAAAATTCCTGAGGCAGATGAATCTACTAAAAAAAAAGCATTACTTAAAGCACAAGAAGATTGTATATCACGAGGTTTAACTACAGTAGATATTGCAGGGCTTAACAAAGAAGATGTAGAACTTATTGACAAACTCCAAACCTCTGAAGAATTAAAAATAAAAGTTTTTGCAATGCTTTCGGATAATGAGAATAATTTCAAGTACTTCTTAGATACTTTAGCAAAACCTTACAAAACAAATAAATTAAATGTTCGCTCTTTTAAGTTTTTTGCAGACGGGTCTTTAGGCTCTAGAGGGGCTTGTCTTTTAAAACCTTATTCTGACCAGAAAAAAACTTACGGGATGCTATTGCAAAATCAAAAAGTTTATGAAGAAAAACTTGCTAAAATTAAAGAATTAGGCTTTCAAGCCTGTACCCATGCAATTGGAGACTCCACCAACAGAACAGTTCTAAATTCTTACGCTAAAATTTTAGAATCATCTAATGATTTAAGATGGCGAGTAGAACATGTTCAATGCATTCATCCAAATGACATCCACTTTTTTAATCAGTTTAATATAATACCATCCGTTCAACCCACCCATGCTACTTCAGATTATTCATGGGCTGCGCTAAGACTTGGTGAAAAAAGATTAAAAGAATGCTACCAATACCAAACACTTCTGGAACAAAATTTTATAATTGCTCTTGGAACTGATTTTCCAGTTGAAAAAATCAATCCTATTTACACCTTTCATGCTGCGGTTTTTAGAAAAAATGATGTAGGAAAACCATTAAATGGATTTCAAAAAAAAGAAGCTTTAAGCAGAATTAATGCTCTTAAAGGAATGACTATCTGGGCTGCACTTGCAAATTTTGAGGAAAATGAAAAAGGCAGTTTAGAAATTGGAAAGTCTGGAGACATGGTGGTTCTAAATACAGAAATTTTAAGCCATAAGGAAAATGATATTTTAAAAACGAAGGTTATCTACACAATAATTGATGGTGAAAAAGTCTATAATTATTGAAATAGTTTTTTTAAATGTTAAATATGTATTAAATACAACACTGATTTCTTACATATAGAAGTATTTTTCTAAATTTGCAAAACTTTCACTTGTTCTATGATAGATAATAAAGAAAAATTTATTGGAGAAGGATTAACTTACGACGACGTACTATTGGTGCCATCTTACTCTGAAAACTTACCTCATGAAGTGAATTTAGGGTCAAAATTTACAAGAAATATAACTATAAATACTCCCATCATTTCTGCTGCTATGGACACAGTTACAGAACATGATTTAGCTATTTCTATTGCTCAACAAGGTGGAATTGGAGTTATTCATAAAAACATGTCGATTAAGACGCAAGCCAACGAAGTTAGAAAGGTTAAAAGATCTGAAAGTGGAATGATTCTAGATCCAATAACACTTAACGAAGAAGCTTTGGTTGGAGATGCGCTAAGATTAATGGCTGAAAACAAAATTGGAGGAATACCAGTAATCAGTAAAGAAAGAAAACTAAAAGGTATTGTTACTAATAGAGATTTAAGATTTGAAAAAGAGTTAAATAAGAGGATTGCAGATGTAATGACTACAGAAAATCTTGTTACTGCAAATGAAGATGTTGATTTAGTAAAAGCTGAAAATATTCTTCAAAATCATAAAATTGAAAAGTTGCCAGTAATAGATAAAAATGATTTTTTAGTAGGTCTTATAACTTTCAAAGATATTATCAAAGTAAAGCAACATCCAAATAGTTGTAAAGATGAATTTGGAAGATTAAGAGTTGCTGCTGCTGTAGGAGTATCAAAAGATACTTTTGAAAGAATTGAAGCTTTGGTAAAATCAAGCGTTGATGCAGTAGTTATTGATACAGCCCATGGTCACTCCAAAGGTGTAATTGATTTATTAAAAGAGGTTAAAAAAGAATATCCAAACCTTGATGTTGTGGTTGGTAATATTGCTACTGGTGAAGCGGCATTAGACCTTGTTCGTGCAGGAGCCGATGCAATAAAAGTAGGCATAGGACCAGGGTCAATTTGTACAACAAGAATTATAGCGGGAGTTGGTTTTCCTCAACTTTCAGCCATCATGAATGTCAAAAAAGCCCTTAAAGGCTCATCAGTACCTATAATTGCCGATGGAGGAATAAGATTTACAGGTGATATACCTAAAGCAATTGCTGCTGGAGCATCTAGTGTTATGATGGGTTCTATGTTTGCAGGAACACAAGAATCTCCAGGAGAAACAATAATATATGAAGGTAGAAAATTTAAAACCTACAGAGGAATGGGTTCTATTGAAGCCATGCAAAAAGGATCTAAAGACCGATATTTTCAAGAAGATGAAAATGACATTAAAAAGTTAGTTCCAGAAGGTATTTCTGCTAGAGTTCCATTTAAAGGCTCTTTAAAGGAAGTAATGCATCAATTAATCGGAGGACTTAGGGCAGGAATGGGATATTGTGGTGCAAAAAATATAGAAAATTTAATGAACGCTAAGTTTATTAAAATTACTAGCTCTGGGATGGTGGAAAGTCATCCTCACGATGTTACAATAACTAGAGAATCACCAAACTATAATTTAAGATAAATATTTTACTACATGAAACTAATCAAAACACTTGTAATTATATTTTGTTACACAGCATTTTTTGGACAAGAGAATACTATTCTAAAAATTGATAATCAAACTGTTGACAAAACAGAATTCGAACAAATTTATTGGAAAAATAAAAAAGAAAAAATTGCAACTAAGGAAGATTTGGATGAATATATTAAGCTATTTATCAACTTTAAACTTAAAGTAATAGCTGCTGAAGAGTTAGGATTGGATACTACAAAGAAATTCATTGATGAACTAAGTGGTTATCGAATTCAATTAGAAAAACCCTATTTAATAGATACTTCAATAAATGAAGCTTTAATAAATGAAGCATACTACAGAACAATTAATGAAGTTAATGCTAGTCACATAATGACTAAACTTGGACCAAATCCATCTTCAGAAGACACATTAAAAGCTTACAATAAAATATTAGATATTAGAAACAAAATTGTTTCAAGTAATATTGGTTTTGAGGAAGCTGCAAAAGAGTTATCCGAAGACCCCTATGCAAGATCAAGCAAAGGAAACCTAGGATATTTTAATGCATTTAAAATGTTATATTCTTTTGAATGTGCAGCCTATAATACTCCTATTGGGAAAGTATCTGATATTGTAAGAACCAAATATGGATACCATATAGTTAAGCCTAATTCTATAAGAAAAGCTAAGGGTAGAGTAAAGACTAGCCATATAATGATTACCACGAGTTTGAAGACTGAGAATAACCTCTCCGAAGAAAAAATAAATTCTATATACAAGGATTTGGTTGGGGAAACCAAAACTTTTGAAGAACTAGCTAAACAATTCTCAGAGGATAGAAAATCAGCCAAAAATGGTGGGGAAATTGGATGGATAAACTCAGGTGGAAATTATTATCCAGAATTTGAAGAAGCAGTTTTCTCGCTCAAAACAGATGGAGAATATTCAAAACCATTTAAAACTCCTAACGGTTGGCATATTGTCAAAAGAATTAGTCACGAACCAATAGGTGATCTAAAATCCATGATTTATAGCTTAAAAAATAAAATCCAAAAAGATGCTAGGGCTCAAAAAACAAAATCATCTTTTATCAATAAGTTAAAAATTGAGTACCAATTAAAAAAGATATTTAACATAAAAGAACTAATCAGTATTCTAAAAAATAAAAACTTTAATTATGAAAATATTGAATCTAATAAGAATTTAAAAAATATAAATAATGCAGTTTTAACTTTCTCAAATGTTTCCTACACCAATTATGATTTCATTAAATATTTGGAAAAATCAAAACTTATTGTAAAAAACAAAATTGAGGAAAACTCAATAAATAAAAAATTTGAAAAGTTTATCAATCAAAATTTAATTGCTTTTGAAAAAACCCAACTTGAAACTAAACATCCTGATTTTAAAGCTTTGATGAAAGAGTATCGAGATGGCATTTTACTTTTTGAAATTTCTGATCAAAATATTTGGACAAAAGCAATAAAAGATACAAGTGGTTTAAAAGAATTCTACAGTTCCAACACAAATACTTGGAAATGGCCTAACAGGGTAAGCGGAACAGTTTTTAGCTCTGAATCTAAAAAAACTATCAATAAAGTCAAATCATTGAAATTAAAAAAATCGCTTAGCAACGATTCTATTATTACTATTTTAAATACAGACAATCTTTTTAACCTTAAATACGAAAATAAAATAGTAGATGACTTCACAAAATACGATATAACCTTTGATAATCTAGAAAAAGGATATAATGGTCCATTCGACTACCAAGAAAAATGGATTCTAATTTATGTAGAAGATAAATTACCACAAAGAAATAAGGAACTCAAAGAGGCTGAAGGCATCATTGTCTCAGCATATCAAAATTATCTAGAAAATCAGTGGATATCAAGTCTTAAAGAGGACCATAGCATTTCTATAAACTTCGAAACCCTTTACAGTATCAAAAAAAAACCTTAGTATTTGATTAAATTATTGCCAACTCATTTTGTCCTCATTTGGATATTCTTACTATCCATTTCCTGCAAAAGCGTATCCAACGAGAAGAACTTGGCTAGATTTAAGGATGTTTATTTAAATGAATCCGATATTATAGACGAAATTCCAATAACATTAAATCAAAAGGATAGTACAATTTTTGCGGATAATTATATACATAACTGGTTGGTAAATCAAATGATTACAGATAAATCCGAGGAAATGATCCCCTTGGATGTAATAAAAGTTGAAAAAAAAAATAAATAAATATAAATTATCACTTATTTCCTACGAGTTTGAGCAATTTTATATAAATAAAAGATTAGATACTTTAATAAGTAAATTTCAAATACGCAATTATTATGAAAACCATTTAGACGATTTTGTGCTAAATGATTATGTAGTAAAGTGTATGTATTTACAAGTTCCAAAAAAGTCAAAATTTATAAGGGAAATTAAAAAAAATTACCTCTTAAAAAATGAAGATATGATTGATGAAATAATGAAAATTGGTCAAATCGAAGAAATTTCTCTTTACTATAATCCAGAAGAGTGGGTGTTTTTTGATGATTTAATGAAACAAATACCTATTTTGGAAAAGTATTCTAAAATTGAATTTATCAAGAAAAAAAAGAAGGTTATTTTAGAGTTTAATGATTATATTTATTTTGTTAATGTCTTTGACTACATAATAAAAAACGGAACATCTCCTTTAAGTTTTGAAGAGAATAAAATCAAAAGTATTATTCTCAATCAAAGAGCAAAAACTTTGAGGAAGAAATTAAGACAAGATTTATACAACGACGGAATTAAAAACAACTTAATAGAAAAGATTCGACAATGAAAAAAATAATTCTAATATTTCTATTAAATTTTACTTTGCAAGTATACCACAGTCAAGAAATTATAGATCAAGTAATTGCCATTGTTGGAGAAAACCCAATTCTATATTCTGAAATTCAAGGTCAAAAGCTTCAACTTCTTCAACAAGATATGGAGATTAATGAAGATATAGATTGTTATCTAATAGATGAATTTATGATTCAGCAACTTCTTATTCATCAAGCAGAAATTGACAGTATTGAAGTTACAGAAGATATGGTTAAAGTTGAGTTAAATCAGAGAATACAATATTTTTCAGCTCAAGTTGGAGGTACTGAAGCTCTAGAGGAATTTTACGGAAAATCTATTGAAGAAATTAAAGAGGAGTTCTTTGAGCAAATTGAAGATAAAATGAAAGCTCAAAAAATGCAGCAAGAAATAACAGGAGGTGTAGCTGCTTCCCCTAAAGAAGTACAAAAATTTTTTAATACTATTCCAATAGATAGTATACCTTTTATAAATAGTAAGGTTAAAATATCTCAGTTAGTATTTGCTCCAAAAATTAATTACACTCAAAAAAACTCTACTAAAAACAAGCTTCAAAATATTAAAAGAAGAATATTATCCAACGAAATTTCTTTTTCTGTTGCTGCAGAGTTTTATTCTGACGATCCAGGGTCTAAGTCTAATGGAGGAAATTTCGGATGGGTAGATAGAGGAGATTTTGTCCCAGAATTTGATGCAATTGCCTATACTATTCCCATAAATACTATTTCTGAAGTTTTCGAAAGCCCATTTGGATTCCATATTTTAAAAATTGAAAAACGTAGAGGTGAACAATATTATGGTTCACATATACTTATTAAAAATGAAATAAGTGAAAACGCATTAGCCGATTTAAAAGTTAGATGTGACTCTATTTTAGGCGAGGTGAAAAATGAAAATATTTCCTGGAAAAATGCAATCTCACAAAACTCTACCAATCCTAACGATGGAGGAATAATATTTAATCAAGCTTCAGGTGATATGTATTGGGATATGAAAAATATAGACAAATCTTTATTTGTTGGAATTAACTCATTAGAAGTTGGTCAGTACTCAGAACCTCTATATTACGAAGATGAAAAAGGAAACATTGGATACAGAGTTTTGAAACTTGAGGACCAAACAAAACCTCACCTAGCAAATTTAAATGACGACTATAGTTTTATTCAAAAATATGCAATAAACCAAAAACAAATAAATGAAATGGATAAATGGGTAACTAAAACAGCAAAAAATACGTATATTAAAATTGAGGAATTGTATAGAGGTTGTCCAAACATTTCTAAATGGAATATTAAATTTTAATTTTAACTGTTTTAACCCAACTTTTTTACTCTTGAATCGTTTATTTAAAAAAATTAATTTTTACTTTGTTTATATATAATTTTTTATGAAAGTATTTGCTAAATATTTAATTTTATTATTTTTAACTATCAGCTTGTTTTCAGATAGTTATCACTCTCAAGCTACCTATCATTATGTAGGAACTGACAATTTACAAAATACTAATTCTTCATTTCCATCTATATACGGTAACTTTTTTAGGGGAGTTAAGCATCAAATATTAGTTAGAGCAACTGAGCTTCAAACAGCAGGGATTTCTGCAGGTAATATTACTGGATTAGCATTTGACATAGTTTCTAATAGTGGTAACGTTTTAACTGGGTTTGAAATTGAAATAAAATCTACAACCCAACAATCATTGAGTACTTGGAGTAATAACAACTTAGCGACATATTTTGGTCCTTCGTCCTTTACTGACCAGATTGGATGGAATCAACATGATTTTTCATCTCCTTTTTATTGGGACGGCAGCTCAAATATTATAATTCAAACTTGTTTTTACAACAATAGTTGGTCACAGAATGCTGTAATGAATATGTCCAATTACGGGTATAATTCTTTAGTATATAGAAGAAGAGATAATTCTTCACCATGTAATTCAAATTGGATAAATGGTGTAGAAACACAAAAACCTAATATCAGATTTTCGTGGGTTGACCCTAGTAGCCCACCTATATCAAATTTTTCAACAAGTGGAACTAGTACATGTAGTGGTTTAGTCAATTTTTACGATCAAACATCTAACTCCCCAAACAATTGGTTGTGGAATTTTGGAGATGGTAATACTTCCACCCAGCAGAACCCTATACATTCTTATAATTCATCAGGTAATTTTACTGTTGGACTTATAACATCTAATTCATTTGGAAACGACACTATTACTTACAGTAATTTGATTCAAGTAAATTTAACCAACACTCCTCCAATAGCACCATCTTGCACACCAACAACAGGAATTGCTGGATCAACCGGAAACTATGGTATTACAGAGTTTAATTTTGGAAATTTAAGTAATTTATCAGGTTCTTCAACTGAAGGATATTCTGATTTTACATGTGATTCATCATTATTTTATATTGGACAAACTTATAATTTAAGTGCTACTCATATTTCTTTAATTCCCCAGAACTTTTTTGCATGGATAGATTTTAATAACAATGGTATTTTTGAAACTTCTAGTGAGCAAATTGTTTCAAATTTAACCAGTGGTGATTCTACTACTGCTACAATTTCAATTCCTTCATTTGGTGTCGTTAACACCCCACTAAGACTAAGAATTATGTCGGATGCTTCTTTTTCTGGACAATTAACCCCCTGTTCAGACCCTGTCTATGGACAAGCGGAAGATTACACTATATACTTGGCTTACAATTTTAATCCACCAAATGCTGATTTTGAAAGTAACATAAATTATTCATGTGACGGTATTGTTGAATTTTCCGATTTATCCACAAATATTCCTTATGCATGGTTTTGGGATTTTGGGGATGGCAGCACTTCAATTTCTCAAAACCCGACTCATAGCTATAGTAATAATGGAATATATGATGTAACTCTTGTGTCAAGCAACTCTTATGGAAATGATTCAACAACTTACTCTCAATATATAGAAGTTGATTCAACTAATTTGGTAACATCTGCTGGTCCTGATCCTACAACAATAAGTTATTGTTGCGATTATGGTATTTCAAGAGTCCAATTTTCAAATATTAACAATCCATCTTTAGATGGTATTGATGGATACGTAGATTATTCTTGTGAATACCAAGCGTTTGTAGAACCTGGAACAAATTATGCACTAAGAATATTTACAGGCCCTACAAATTCTCAAGATACCAGAGCATGGATTGATTATAATAACGACGGAGTTTTTTCTAGCAACGAAAAAGTTATGGAAAAAATTAATCAGTTTGATCCAGTATCAATAGTCCAAATACCATCTAATATTGCAATAAATACACCTATAAGGTTAAGAATATCTAGCGATGAAGTAGGAAATAACAATGGACCAACAGAAAATGTAAATCGAGGACAAGTGGAAGACTATGCAATAATAGTTGCAACATGTCCAGATCCTAATAATATTATTATAGGTCAAACATCAAATTCTGCTGTAGAATTAAACTGGCAAGCTGGTGGCAACGAAGATTCATGGAATGTAAGATATGGTCCTGAAGGATTTGGTGTTTTTAGTGGTCTAGGAGTTACTGTGAATAATGTTTTTGTAAATAATTTCTTTGTAACAGGTCTTGAAGAATCAACTAGCTATGATTTTTATGTTCAGTCCATTTGTAGTATTAATAATAGTAGCTGGATTGGACCGTTTAGCAGCACTACATTAAATATTAATAATAATTTGGACTCACAAAAAATAAGTGTATATCCAAATCCAAATAATAAAATTTTCAATATTAAATCTACTGTTAAGATTATTAAAATTGTTGTTTTAGATATTCTTGGAAGTAAATTAAAAACTATTGGACCAAATAATAATTTAGCTGAAATTAATATTTCCGAAAATCCATCTGGAGTTTATTTTTTAAAAATATTTCTTGAAAATGAAAATATTATTACTAAAAAAATTATTTGCAATTAAATTTAAAAATGATTAGAATAATATTCTTTTTACTATTTAACTTCCTTTTTTTTGGGAATTTTTTTGCAACACATCTTGTTGGAGGAAACCTAGCTTATGAGTTTGTAGGTGTTCAATCAAACGGAGATTTTAGGTACAATATTAAATTAAACTATTACTTTGATTGCGGGCCTAACTCAAATTGGCAACCTCCAGGAATCCCAACTAATATGTCCGTAGCCGTTTATGCACACGATGACCCAGCAGATATTTTTCCAACAACTGCAGGAAATTATCCTAAATATGGGTCAACTGATGTTGACATGGTTTACAACTCTACAGTTCAAGAATATTTTGAAGTAAATCCTAATAATCCTAGTGGATGTAATGTTGGGACCACTACATGTGTTTATACTGTATTATACACAGGTCAAATTGATTTGGCACCTAACAATCCCTCAACAGGACAGCCAGTCATTGGTGGTTATTTTTTAATTCATGAGGCTTGTTGTAGAAATGGAGGAGGAAACGGAATAGATAATATACAAAACCCAGGTAGTGCAGGAATGGCTTTTTATGCCTATATTCCTCCATATGGATTCGAAAATAATAGTCCGGTATTTACAGATAATCCAGTACCTTTCATTTGTGCTGGCGATACCACTACTTTTTTAAATACTGCAATTGATCCTGACGGAGATGAACTTCTTTTTAGTTTCACAGCTCCTCTAGATGGAAACCATTCTGGAGGATTTGGAGGGTCAAATAATGTAAATACACCTGGTGCTGGTGCAGGACCAGGGGGTAGTTTAACTTGGTATCCAGATACATATCCATGGCCAATTGAAGAGGTGACATATGCTGGTGGGTATTCATATCAACAACCTTTTGGGCCTAGTGGCTATTACTACATATCAGCATCTAACGGATTAACAAAATACAGATCAAATAATCAAGGAAAATTTGTTGTTGGACTAATGATTAAAGAATATAGAAATGGAGTACTAATCGGAATTTCTACAAGAGAAGTACAGCTGAATGTAATTGCATGCCCACCAAATGTTGCCCCAAATATAAACCCTTCTGCAGGATCAACCAATACAATCTTTTCCGTTGAAGAAGGAGGAAATTTATCTTTTAATTTTGGCTTTTTTGATCCGGACACACCAGTAGATAGTTTAGCTCTAACAGTTAGCGGACAAATATTTGATTCAACATTCACTTCTCCAGAAGCTCAAGTCGGTGGTTATTATGATACATTATATAATGATCCAGTTAACGGAGTTGATGATGTAGGATCAACATTTACGTGGAATACAGATTGCGGACAAGCCAAAGCCTTACCTTACTTTTTTTCTGCATCTGTTTCTGACAGAGGATGTCCTCCTAAAACTACTAGTATAGTCTATGAAGTTACTGTAAATAAAACAAATCCTCCAGCAAATATTTATGGGTCATTAATTGATTGTCAAAATGCTGAAGCAGTCTATACAACAGATAACAACCCAAATATTTCGGGTTACACATGGGATGTTTCAGCAAATGGTATTATTACTCAAGATTATGGAGACAGTGCTAAAATTTTATGGACAGCTCCAGGAACTGGGAGTGTATTTTTGAAAGCTGTAAATCAATTTGGTTGTGAATCCGATCCAATTCAAATAAGCACCACTATAACACCTGCTCCTACTGTTGATGCTGGAAATGATGTTAACATTTGTAGTGGAGATAGTGTTTTATTAAATGGAACTACAACTTCTCTACCTGGCTATATTTCGTTATGGCAGCCCAACACCAATGTGTCTAGCCCAACTAATATGTCAACTTGGGTCAGCCCAACTGTCACAACCTCTTACTATTTACTGGTTCAAAGAGGTGCATCTTGTATTGGAGGAGATAGTGTTAAAGTAACTGTAGATATTGGAAATATTGATGTAGGCAATGATACCACAATTTGTTTTGGGGATACAGTTTCATTAAACGCTACTGGAATAGGAAACAATTTTTTATGGTCTCCTAACAATAATATTTCACAAATAAATTCAGCTTCAACAGAAGTGTGGCCAGATATAACTACACAATATAATGTTCAGTTTACTACAGGCAATAATTGCCAAGCAGAAGATTCAGTGGTTGTATTTGTAAACCCTATCCCAGGTTCTAACCCTAATTTTGTATTAAACGCAAGTGCTACAAATTTAGGAAATGATGAATATAGATTAACAGATGTCTTGAATTTTGATACTGGAGCTATTTGGAATAGTACGCTTGTTAACTTAAACCAACCTTTTCATTTTGATGTTGATCTGTATTTCGGTATAAATGATGTAAATGGAGCTGATGGAATTGCTTTTGGATTACAACAGCTTAGTAATCAACAATTAGGTTCTGGTGGAGGAATTGGATATGCTGGTATAACACCCTCTGTATTTATTGAGTTTGACACCTATCAAAATGGATCTCTTGGAGATATTTCTGATGATCATGTCGCTGTTCAAATAAATGGTTCTATCGATCATAACTCACCTAATAGTATTGTATCACCAATTTCTTTAGGAACTGGAAATATTGAAGATGGACTATGGCACAATTGTATTTTTGATTGGAACCCTGTAAATCAATTATTAACTGTTAAATTTGATGGTGTTCAGATTATAAATCTTAGTTACGATATAGTTAACAATATTTTTTCTGGAAGTCCTGCTGCTTTTTGGGGATTCACAGCTTCAACTGGAGGATCTAATAACGAACAAAAAGTAAAATACAACAGTGGAACTTTTTTCAATAAAATTATTGACCAAGCGATATGTAGCACCGATTCTTTAATACTGTCATCACCAGTAATTGCTGATATTTATTCATGGACACCTAGTGTTTTTATAAATGATAGTTCGGTAGACGCTCCTACTTTTTATCCTTCTGTCAATACTACTTATATTTTTACTGGGACTAATAGTTTTGGTTGTTTTGTTAAAGATACTTTTCAAATCTCAGTTAATGATTTACCTACTGTTAATGCCGGAAATGATCAAACAGTATGTTCTGAAGATTCAGTAACACTAAATGCAAATGGAAATGCTCAAAGTTTTGCTTGGGATAATAGCATTATTGATGGACAGATATTTGAAGTCATTAATACCCAAAGCTATTTATTAACTGGGACGTCTTCAGACGGATGTATTAGTACAGATACTGTTATAGTAAATGCCTTGATATTACCTTCCACAGACGCTGGAAATGATATTAATCTATGTGTTAATGATTCTGTACAGTTACAAGCGACAGGTGCTGATAATTATTTATGGTTTCCAAATCCATCTTTAAGTGATTTAAATATTTCAAATCCATGGGCAGTTCCTACAGTGAATACAACTTATATATTAACTGGTAGTTTAGCTAATGGATGTACTAAAAATGATACTATCTCCATAGACATTAATCCACTACCACTTCTAACCACTTCTATTGATGCTACAATTTGTGAAGGAGATACAATTTCAATTGAAGTATTTGGAGGATCTTCCTGCACCTGGTTGACAGCTAATAATATTTCAGACTCTACAGTCAGCAATCCGCTAGTATGGCCTACTATTACTACTACTTACCAAGTTTTGGCAAGTGATAGTAATACCTGTGCTGATACTGCAGAAATTACCATAACAGTAAATCCTAAGCCTACAGTAAATGCTGGATTAGATCAGAATATTTGTAAAGGGGATACAGCTCAAATTAATATTTCAGGAGCGATAAATTATCAGTGGAGTCCTAATATAAATATTTCAATTACTAATCCTAGTTCTTTAAATGTTTGGCCTGAAGACACAACAAGTTATATAGTTACTGGAATTGATGCTAACTTCTGTATAAATAAAGATACTATTGAAATTAATATTTGGAAATTACCCTTGGCAGATGCTGGTAAAGATCTTTGGTTATGTCCTGGAAGTTCTTTGACTTTGTCTGCAACTGGTGGTACAACTTACAACTGGTTTCCAGACTCTACACTTAACTCTTCAGTTGGAACACCAATAGCAACTCCATTTGACGATGAAACATATGTTGTAGAAGTAATTGATTCTAATAATTGTATAAACTACGATACAACTTTCCTTAAAGTTGAATCAGATGTCCCAACTGATGCTGGTGGAGACACATTAACTATATGTGGTTTTACAAATGTAGTTCTAGGTGGTAACCCTACAGCTCCTGCTGGTTCTATTTACGTTTGGTCTTCTAATTCAAATATTACAAACCCAACTAATTCAAATCCGACATCTGAACCTACTGCTGCAAGTTGGTATACAGTGGAAACAACCAATGATACGTGTACTGGAATTGATTCTGTTTTTGTTAACTTTTTCAGTAAAGTTGTAGGAAATTCTTCTAATGACACCTCGATATGTTTTGGTGAAAGTATAGCGTTATCTGTTTCAGGCGGAAGTTCCTATCAGTGGAGTCCAATAACTAATTCATTAGGAGACACCATTCTTTCAAATGAATACTCTGCAAACCCTGTTGTATCCCCTAACGAAATAACAATATTTGAAGTTTCAATATTTGACACCAATGGATGTTATATAATCGACACAACAATTATCAATATTAAACAGCTACCAAATTTTGATCTTGGATCAGATTTATTTTATTGTGTAAATGATAGTATTCAACTTTCGTCACCTACTGATCAAAATTATATCTACTCTTGGTCACCAAATTATGAAATTTCTAGTACTAATATTTATAATCCTTCCGTATACTCACTAATAGATACTAATTACATACTAGCTTTAACTGACACCTTAAACTGTACCAATTATGACACCATTGCAGTGAGCATTAATTCTTTACCAAATGTCACTATTAGCGGTATTGATAGTTTATGTTTTGGGGATTCAACAATACTTAATGCTTCAGGTTCTGCATTAGTAACAACTTACAACTGGTCTCCTAACGCTAATTTGTCTAATAACTCAATATTCAATCCATTAGCTTTTCCAAATTCTAGTTCCTATTACTTTGTTACAGCTACAGATGTTAACAGTTGTTCAAATATGGATTCTTTATTTATAAACGTTCTCTCATTGCCAGTAGCTGATGCTGGTGAAGATACTGCAACATGTCTTGGTATTTCTATACAATTGAACGGATCTGGTGGAAATATCCCAGAGTGGTTAAATACAATAACACTATCCGATACAAATATTTACAATCCTGTTGCTTCCCCAAGCTCATCTACCAATTATATTCTTAAAGTGACAGATTTATTCGGATGCATTAATTTCGATACAATATTAGTTGATATGTATGCAAATGTTGTAGCAGATGCAGGAGCGGACATAGATACCTGTGCAAACGTTCCTATTCCACTTCAAGCTTCCGGTGGAGTTAGCTACTTTTGGTTGGATAGTTTATATATAAATC
>MDSY01089424.1_pt1 | contig 33595 bp, 19 predicted proteins | sample 811131 | NCBI WGS metagenome assembly MDSY01 (sample SAMN05326643, study PRJNA326480) | marine metagenome | isolation source: seawater | place: Atlantic Ocean: South West | collected 2010 | reverse complement strand
TTGCCAAAAGTAGTCGACGCCGATGCCAACGCGAAAGACGATGATAAGAACACGAAGGACGCTAAAAATGAAGACGATGGGTTGCGTATCGCGTGGCAGTACCGGCGGTACCTGCAGCAGGGCAAGTCCCTGGATGACTCCCGAGTGGGGGGACGAGGCGTCGGGGGGTTAGCGGCGGGCGTCAGCGCGACTGGCGGGTCTGAGGTTGGTAAGGAAAAAAAAAACACGGGCGGCGTGCGTCGGTTACCTAGCATGTGCCACACCTTCGATTTGACCCGGGAGACGGACGGCGTTACCGCATCTACTTGCGACTTGCGATGTGCGCCGTTCGTAACGCCGGTGAGTTTAGGGGAGATGCGTGACATGCGTGACACGAGCAACACGTCATCTGGAAATACAAACTCGTCATCGGAAACGAAAAAGTCACTCGCGAATGCGTACGCCGAGTGCGTAGAGCTCGTGAGCCGGTGCGACGCAAGCGACGACGGCCCGGTGGGTCGAATCGCATTGCAATTTCCCACGCGCGGAGAGTACATCGGTGGCTCTGAAAATGACTCCATAGACCAATTATGTCTTTTCCTGAAATCTCTGCGAGGCGTTTTGCGGGGCTCAAAAAAAGGAAATTCAAAAAACGTATGCGTGTTAGTCACGTACCCACTGAAGAGTTTACCCCATTCGTTATCTTCAAAATTAATCCACGCCGTGGATGCATGTCTGGCTTTAGAGACGCTGCCTGAGAAGAACGTACGCACCGGGGAACAGCACTTCATCGAACAGCTCCTTCCGGATCCGAACCTGTGCGTGGCGTTGTTGCGGGTCCGAAAAATTTCGTTTCCCGGACCGGGCGCCGTTGCCAATAACATATTAACCCGAATGGACCGCGTGTACGCGCTGCAGGTGCGACGGAAACGCTTAGCGGTGAAACCGCTGCGGATCGCGCCGGAAGACGCTGGGGTCGGAAAGGAATTAACAAAAAATGGAGAGAAGAAGAAAAGTTCGCTTTGCGGAAGCGGACCGCCGAGCGCTTCAAACGCGTTAGATTTTTAGCGCTCGATGTATTTTTACGAATACTTTGTACTTCACTTCACTAACTAGCGTCCATTCTACCACTCGCGATTGTGTCCGCCAGTCTACCCACTGCGGTTTCCACCGAGTTCCATTTCTCGGCGAGAATGGACCAGTCGAAGCCGTCTTCATAACTACTAGTGTCACCGACAATTACGCGAATCACGACTCGAATCGCGCAGCCGACCACGAAGGAACAACCAACGGCGGCGGTTGCGGTTTGAAGGGAAACGGGTTGACGAAGGATTTCGAGAAGTGGGTCTAGCACAGTGGTATGCGCACATATCACCCTTGCGTCACTGTTCCTTTGTTTCTCAAAGTCAGCTCCTCCAAATGGACGGTACACATTACCATTGGCGCCGTCAAAAAACGAAACCGGCACGTCGGTGGTCGCATTCGTTTCGTTTTCTGTTTCGTCGTCTGATGAATCGCCATCCTCTTCGCTGGAGTTGTCACTTTGCGTGTGTGTCGTACCTCCTCCTTGTGAAGTATGCGACACTCCTCCTCGCGACACCGAGGGAGACGGTTCAGTACTGTCTCTCCGTCGCAGCCACGTGTTCGGCGACGCCGGCGGTGACGCGGCGAATAGAGGGGACTTGGTTTTTCCAGGAGACAACACTTTATTTCTTTTGGGAGTTTTGCTCGGCGACACGGACGACGCGAACCGCACTTTTTGAGTCGTGGTTCGGCGAGCAGCAGTGTTAGTATTAGGGTTAGCAGTAGTAGGTACCTCCTCTTCCTCCTTACCTTTACGGCTTTTGGTGACTGTTTTCGGGTCAACCGAAACTCGTCGCTTCGACGCCGTCGTATTTTCCGTCTCCGCTTTTCGTTTTCGGCTTTTGATTTCGGTTCGAGGCGTCGCGTGCGTTGTAGTCTGCTTCGTTGTTTTTTTCGCCGCAGGAGCATTACTGGATGCTTTTCTTTTCTTCTCAGTCGTCTTCGCAACCTCCTCCTCATTGTTCGTGCTGTTTCGCTTCGTCGTTGTACCGCCGTGCTCTTCCACCTTTCCAATCAAAAACGTCTTCGCCGATGGCACGACTTTGTACTCCGTACCGTTCTCCCCCCCGTTCGCCACGAACTGTAACGTGTCCAGCTCCGTTTTCGTGATTCCAGGGCCGTCAAGCACGGACTCGAACACCTTACGCGCATCGCTTAGAGTGAGTTTTCCCCTAGAAGAAACCGCGTCGTCCGCAACCAACAACGCGGCATTGTCGTACCGCACATTATCGATCTGGCGATACTGTTTCGGTTTGGGCGATGATTTCGTGCCGGGCGCAGTCTTCACGGACCCGCCACCCAAACTCGTACCCCGCCCGCGACTCGCCGCCGACACAGGGGGCTTCTTCGTCGACCGAGGATGCATGCTCGAGCGCCAGGAGCGGTTCGTGCGACGATGGAACTGACAAATCTGGGTCGTTTGTTACTTCCAAGGTATCTATTTTTTCGAACGGCAAATGATTACATCACCTCAGACCTGATTTCTGGTAGCCTCATCACAACCCGCGGCGCGGTTGGCGATGACGTGAGAGCCGGCGCGGGGGGTTTCGCGGACTTGATTTACGTGGTGCGCCATGGGCGTGAACCGATGTGCGCATGGCAAGCAGAAAAGTCACTGCGCGGTGTGCAGCCCGTGCCCCCACGGCAAGCGGAAAGACATCTGCGCGGAGTGCGTCGGGTGCCCTCACGGCAATGTGAAACATAACTGCGCGGAGTGTAACCCCAGCCCCCACAGCAAGGTGGAACGCTTATGCGCGAAGCGCAACGGCTGCCCCCACAGTAAGCGGAAAACCCAGTGCGGGGTGTGCACCCCGTGCCCTCACGGCAAGGTGAAAAGTGACTGCACGGCGTGTAAGGCGCAGCGCGCGACGAATAGCTAATAGACTACTAATACCAGAGCCGAGTGCTGTATCTACATTTTGATATAATCAAATAATCTACTTGTCTCGACCCCCATATCTCGCTCGCCCTCCACTCACTGTTTCTTTGACAATCGAAGACGGTGCGCGAACAGCGCATCTTCCATCGCCATTTGTTGGGCGTCTGACTGAGCGGCGCCTCGCGAGGCGAAGTCCAAAAATACGTCCTCCAAGGTTGCCTGGCCAACAGCATAACCCTCCACGTCGTCTCTTCCGTCCTTTTTCCGCTTCTCAAGCGCTTCAAGGATATCCGGCAACTTCTCCACCGCGGAGGCAGGTAGCTCCCAAACCGGGGACGCCTCAGCCACTTGTTCCGCCGCGATGGCGCCTTCCCGGGCAACAGCCTTGGCTTCCTCGAGCTCGGCGTTGTCTTCAACAAATCCAAACATACGCGCGGCTTTGTCGGAGCTTTGCTTTGAGTCATTGTTTGATGCGTCGTCGGAAGAGCACCCTAAACTAACGCGAACCGCGCCGGGCGCGATGCGCTTGACGAACGCGTCGAGAGAAGAATCAGAAGAGTTTTTGTAATTCTCTGAAGAGCTTGTACCCTTCAAATTCTCTTCGTTCTTTGTATCCTTGGCATCACCCGTAAACCCCGCGGTCGCGTGTATGGTCAACGTCAGGACTTTCCCGTGCTTCTGCCGCAACCCCTGTGGCGCTCCCAAACAAAGCAACGCGCCATCCACCATGACGCCTACTTTTTGACACAAAACGCTGACGTCCTCCACGGCGTGCGACGTGACCACCACCGCACATTTCCGTTCCCTTGCAGCTTCTCGAATTTGTTCCGTGATGACATCCCGCGCGTCCGGGTCCACACCCGCGGTGGGTTCATCCAACAACGCCAAGCCGTAGTTTTCCAAACCCAACAGCGCCATGGCTAAACACAGCTTGCGTTTGTTTCCCCCGGATAAAGACCCGGCTCTGACGGAGGTAAATTGCGTTAGCCCGGCGTTTGCAATCGCAGCGGTGATTTGTGCTGACTTGTCACCCACTGCACCACCTCCACCTCCAATCCCTCTCGCCGCGGCGACCAACCACAAGTGCTCCACCACCGTCAACGTCCCGATAATCGCGTCGCGCTGGGGACAGTACCCAACTGCGTTTGAGGACTTCTTATTTCTTTTTGAAGACGAACCGTCGTCGCCTTTTATTTCCACTCGCCCCAACGTCGGAGGTAAGTCCCCGGCGGCCATCCTGAACGTGGTGGTTTTGCCGCAGCCGTTTATTCCTAAAAGGCCGAAACACTGACCGGGGGCGACTTCGAGCCACAGGTCTCTCACCGCTGGTTTCGTGGAACCCAGGTACGATTTACGTAGGCCTAATAATCGGAGCGCGTAGTCGGAGGTTGATGAATCTCTACCGGTCTCGACGTCGTCGGCGGTGTTCTTGTGTCCAGTAATCTGCTTCAACTTATCTTCCTCCTCCACCACATCAGCGTCTCGTGTTCCCTCCGCTTCAATCGCTTTCCGGACGTCAACTTCAGAGGATACGCACTGCTCTACGACGGCGCGTACGCCGGATGAACCGTCTACGATTGATAAGAGAACTAAACCCACAAAGCCCACAATCAACGCCGCTGTTAACAAACCAGAAACACCGCCTCCCCTGGCTTCGTATTCCGCGACGAAAGCACTTCCATTTAGCTCAAAGTCCTTGCCATTTTCCACGGTAAGAATCCTCCCAAACGCGCTCCGCACGGACACTTCCACGAAACCTTGCGAGACTAAATACCCCGGGAAGATGGATGCTAGACTGAATACAATGTTGGCGCCGTTCACGTCGCCGAGCGCGTCAAGGGCGTAGGTAAGGCCGGTGAAAAACGTCGCGGGCAGCGCCGAGGCGAGTAAACACGACGGCAACGCTCGAGGCGCTGAGTCTTCCCCTATATACGTCGCGACGGTGTGGGCTATGGTGGTGGCGGCGAACACGTGCGTGAAAAGTATAGCAGTGATGTCAGCAATACCTGCACTACCTCCGAGAGGCCGCCACCCCATCGCGGTGATTGCTATTATATGCAGCGCCGTAGCGGGCGCCAACACAACAACGTCCCCTAAAAATATTCCAACCCAGTGCGCTGTTTTTGACGCGCCCGCAACTAGCAGCACGCGTCTTAGTCCAGACGCACGCGCTTTCGCCGCAGCGGCAGCGGCGAGGCACGGGGGGAGTGACACAGCGAGTAACGCCGCAGCCGCAGCAGTAGCAGGACCCGGCGACGACGATAGAATAGAACGCCGCGTCGCGTCGTTTGTTTTCGGCCACGGGCGATCGCCGCTTTCCAAATCCACCGCGTTCGCGGCGGAGGTTGCGGTGACGAGTTGTGAAGCATCGAAGGCGTTGGTGCTAATACCGTTGGCTAGCCTTGCATATGCTTCTGCTCTATTCAACGCCGCGGTCGCTGCCCTGGCGAGTCGATAAGAGGACCACCATACCGTTGCCGCGTCCGTGTCGTCCCCCGCGCCCAACGCCACGCCCACTGACCCGAGGTCCCGCCGTCGGCGTAACCCTGAAGGATTGGATTGCCTCAAGTGAGCGTACATTGATTTTTCGGCGTAGCAGGTTGAAGGGTCAACGCTCACCGGGTCTATCCACTCCACACCAAACTCACCTCTGGAGGCTAAATCAGATTCAATTGAACTCCACGTCGTATCATCAGTCTCGCATGAAAATAAAAACGCGTTGGTCGAACCCGAGTCAATGAACACCTCCGGAACTGGCACGTTATACGACAAATCATAGGTGCTCGGCGCCGGTTTGAACTCCGCCATTGCTGATGCGGCTAACAGCAACACACAAGGCGCGACAAACGTAGCCATGATCCGGCTTTTGTCCCGTTTGAAGTTAGACACTGAACCAGCGGCGGTGGCGAAAACCACGCTCCACCAGCTGGACTGTTTGCGGATAGGGGATGATTCGTGCGTACCCTTGGTTTCCGAACCGGAATGCGAACCGTCACCCTTGACTGACGGACCAACGGCCACGTCACACTCAGAGACATTCCCTTCATCAAGGGTTACGGAATACTTCTCGGTGTTTTCCCGCTGCACCGCTCTGAACACGCCGTCCAGGTTGGGCGCGGTCAGACCGTACCCAGTAACTCCTAGTTCATGAGTCAAACCAGAGGTACTTTTGAGTAAACGCAACGCACTGGGTAATGACTCCGATAAACTCATAGGGACGTTCAGGGATATCTCATTACTGCCCTCGGCGCCTTCACGGGTCACCAACGCGTTGTTGGTAGTTGGAATTTGTCCATTAAACGCGTCCACCAGTGCTTGCGCGATTTGATTTTTGCTAATCTTTTCAGAGGGGCAAACAGTCACTACGACTCGGTACCCCACGTCGTATTTCTGTTTCAACTCTGTACTGGATCCAGAGCAGATCAGCTCACCTGCGTGCAACACCGCCACTCTGGTCCCAAGTCTCTCGGCTTCATCCAAGTGATGAGTAGTGATAAGCACGGCTTTGCTTTTTGCTTTTTTCAATAACAGGTTTTGGATCTGGCGTCGCGCTCGCGGGTCGACGCCAGCCGTGGGTTCATCCAAAATCACGTTCGGCGGATCCCCCGCGAACGCCAACGCGACTGATAACCGTCGTCGCATACCCCCGGACAGCGCCCCAGCTACCGTCCGTTTCTTCGCCCGCAACTCAACTTCCTTGAGTAAAGTGTTTCGTTTTTCCTCTAAATCTTTTTTGTTGGTAACGCCTCGTAACCTCAACACGAAATCCAAGTGGTCTTGAACAGTGAGGTCGTCCCACAACGTGTCGTGCTGGGGACAGAAGCCGAGGAGTTTTCGCGCGTATTCAGAGGTTGAATTGAAGCCTGATATCGTCGTGGTACCGGAACTAGGAGGCGCAGCACCAACCAGTCGACTAATACAACTCGATTTCCCGGCGCCGTTGTGCCCTAATAGAACGGTGATTTCATTTTTCGGACAATTTAGCGAAACGTTTTTCAATGCGGCTTTTTCGCACCCGCCGTCAACCGCCGGGTACGTAACGCTTAAGTTGGATGCGACGATCCCGAATGCGCTTTGAACGTTTGAATCATTGCCATGTACGCCATCTGTGACGTTACGTTTCAAATCCCTGGTTCGGAACCGTCGGGCGTCGAACATCAGCGCGAGGAACGCTAATCCCACGGCGTCGATTAATAGTGTCAAAAAAGTCAGTCCCAACGGCACACCGATGTCACCTGATGCATTGACAGGAGGTATGTCCCACAACGCCGCCCACGTAACACCCGCTCCACTCGCTTCCCACTGCGCCAGCGCGGAGAAGCCCAGCCCCTGCGCTGAGGCGGGGAGGAAGCACACTAAGGTTTTTGAAAATGCGATTAGAGATTTATCGCTTCCAAAAGTATTGGACCCGGATTCCAAACCTGACACTGCAGCATAAGGTAAGTAAGACGCCAACCACACGATCGCCGTAACCGCAGCAGCAGTTGAGGAGTCACTGGCCAAAGTAGCAACGACAAAGCATCCGGAAACCGACGCACAAACGGTCAGCGCTAACAGCAAAAACACAAACCTCCCGGAATCGCCGGTTACGAAAAGACTCGCGCCGAAAGAAGTTACCGTGGCGCCGCAAAATAAAGCCGCCGCGCCTAACAACAAAGCACACACGATCCCATGACCGGCCCAGTGCGTCCATAAGGGTAAACCGCACGCACGCATCGCTGCTTCCAGGCCCTTTTCCCGCTCATACGCCACGCCTCCAGCACACACTAACAGTGTATACGTCCACGTCACCACCACGGCTAGGGGCAAAAATTTAGCAACAAACGTAAACGCCCCAGCGGGGTACACCGGTTCAAGCGGGAACTGTCGGTATAAGTTTGCTGTTGGGGGGTTTTGCGCTAAAGTTGTCGACAGAGTGGCTATGTCACCCGTACCTGCTAATGCCACGAACACGTCCCCTAGACGTTCCTGCATTTCCAGCACTGCAGGGTCTGAGTTCGAATGACCTCTTATCTCGTACCCGGAAATTTCCGTTTCGTTTGCGGTGAAAAAAACAGCCACTGCGTTGGAACGGCCTCCCGCCGCGCCGTTTTGAACCGCACGCGCCATCGTTTCCTGGTCCGCATAGCCCTGCAGGGAACACGCGGGCCATGCCGGGGGGGCAGGGGGCGAGGGGGGGGACGGGGGACCGGACGGGGGGTCCGAAGGGCCGAAGAGTAAGCGTCGGCGGAAGGTGTCTGACATTTTTGTGGATGAGGATTTGACTGCACTCGATCCACCCGATGCACTTTTTCCCTCCCACGAAAGCAATCGCCTTCGTTTGGACACCGTGGTGTGCGAATACCCGACGATGTCCACGCCGGGCGGGTGGTACCGCAGTTCGCACGCCGCGGTCATCAACAAACGCACTTCGTCGGTATCCGGGGCGAACGGCACGATGACGTGCGGGCCTTGAAGGTGCCCGGCATCGGGACAGACGGTCGGAATCAAATTCGCATCGATGGTCGTGAGATTTGTGGGCACATCGTGCTGCAAAACGCACGCGGGGGGCATCCACGGAGCGTTTGGTGAGTACCCAGCGTCGAAGTACTCGTTTCTCGGGGTTAACACGGCTAACGCCACGAACGCGATGAGGGGAAAAAGCACCTCTAGTATCGTCGCCAATGGGCGGTTCCCCCTGAGCTGTACGTTTTTCCAAACCACTAAAAGGACCTGTCGGAAAGCATCTGCGATGGGCCAGGATGGGACGGTAAGGTCATCGTCAGGTGATGGGACATCGAAGGGCTTGACATCCACTTGTTCTTTCTCCATCGCCGTCACGCCAACACCACCATTCACATCCTCACCACCCATCACGCGCGTTGCCGAAGCGCACCTGCAACTGAGCGCCATCGCGACCGCCGATGCTTTGAAAGGTCGTCGGAGTGACCGACAAGTGGATGAGAGATTTTGGCGCGAGCAAATGCTGCAGTCACTTTTGAGAGAGGAGCTTCAATCGATTAGACACGCGCCTATAGGTAAATAGAGACGGCCGGGAAACACAGGCCCACTTTCTTCACTCTTACACTCTTCACTCACACCCACATACTGTTTGCCCATACACCCGACGACGCATCGGGACTCGCTCGCTTCTTAAGTTCCAAGAGTGCGCGAGCGTCCGTCATATGGTCGAGCAGATTTGGCAAAATAAATACAATCAGCGATGACTCGACTGATTTATACTTGGCTATGACTAATAAGTCATACAAATACCGCTTACTTGTCAAACATCGCCTTGACCCTGTCCACCCCCCCCGCATTGTGCACGTCCGTGAACCCTGCCTGCTCCAGGAACGCTTTGGCTTTCCCGGCGCGGCCCCCCTTCTGTCAGAAAACCACCACGGGGGCGTTTTTGTCCGCTGGGAGTTTTGACTCGTCGAAGAATTCATTCGCGGCGGCGTTCCAAGTGGCGTTCACCGCTCCCTGGGGGCTGGGGTTCTCATTGACCTCACCGCCGCCTTCCATGCCGCGCACATCGAGTAGCGTGGGGGATTTAAGGCCCATGAGAGAGGAGTCGTCCGCGATACCTATAGGGATGTGAGAGGGGAAGAGTAACGGTGAGTAAGTTACGCTTGGCGTAAAAGCGCAATCGACTTCGGGCGCATGGATGGAGACGCACCGTTATCGCCGGCCATGGCGAAGGTTCGAGCGCTGGGGCGCGTGCACCCTTTACCGACCTTGGTTTGGAACGCGGTTCGGCGCGCAGAAGCGACGAAAAGACTGCGGAGCTGCAGAGCGAGCGCCATCGTGGTGTGATGGATGTGTGACTCAGCAGTGACAAATAACAATCAAATAAATATCACAATCATGGCACATTCATTCATTCCCTGACGCTATTCAGTCCCTAACACCCCTCCATCTACTCCCCCCCAAAGCACTCCTTCGGCAAGTGCGCCTTCGCCCAGCTATTGAACCTACGCTGCATGTAAAGCGAAGTATCACCCCACTGGTGGCACCACCCGTCGAAGATGTTCATTGCCAAGCGTTCGTTGAAGATGGTGGCCCACGGAAAAACCGGAATTGAGTTTTCGAGTCCAATCTTCTCGATCAATTTGTTAATCGCACGCGTCCGCGCGTTGCTTTCTGTGCGCCTTTTGTTCGCGACTTGGTCAGCTTCCGTGAGTATCATGTCGTGCTGCGTTCTCAAGACGACGCAGACGGACGGGCTTTCTTTTCCGGAAGCTTCCGACTGCATTTTCGTCACCAAGTTCACCATGTCCGTCTGGTACTTGCGCAAATCCGCGGCGTGCGTTTTCTCAATTCTGGAAACGCCTTGCTCGGGAGACTCATTCATCGCATCGCCGCTAACATCCCCATCACCGGCCAATTCCGCCTTGTCCCAGAACTTCTGCGCCCAGAAGTTGGTGTTTATGACTACCGTTATCGGTCGTGTTTTGCTGCTCGAGTCTACAGCGCCTACGACTCCATACGCAGTCCCGAGAGACGCTTCTTTTTTCTTTTTGTCATCGGCGACGCGTTTGCTTTGCCTCCTCGCCGCGGCCCAGGTTCTGAACCGCTCAAGCGCGATCGCAGCGCGCTCGCTCGTCGCCCGGGGCATCCCGTACCCGTCGTACGCGGCAACGTCGTCTGAAACCTCTTCACTGTACGGCCCATCCCCCGGTCCGAACACGTGCACGTGCCCCGCCGCGCCTGCTCCAACGAAACACGCCGACGACGTCCGCGCTTGTTCAGTTGTCATGCAGCACTTGCTCTCGTCGACGTTTTCGTCAATCGCGGCGCAGCACCCGGTCGCGTCTTGCGTTTCAAGCACACTCGTAATGTCAGCCCCAAGCATTGAATACCCCAGTTTCGCATCCCGCGCCTGCTCCACGAACGGCCGCATGTTGTGCGGGACCTGCGTGACCGATGGGATCCCCAGGTGCGACATCCCGGGGTCGCACCGTTCTGTTTCCGGTAAACTAGCGGAACAACCACTCAAAAGCAACAGCTTGTCCGTAGAGTCGCCGACGAACAGAACGTCGGCGCCGAGGTTGGTGAAAGCGCTTAGCGGGCCACCTGGGGCGGGTGTACGTGCAATCGTTTCTGAATCTTCAACACTGGGACCTGGGCAGTGGCCCGCACCTCCGGAAAACACGAAGCCGCCGCCCTTTGAACGCTCGGCGGCGGCAGCGGCATCAAACGCTTTCAGCTTCTCCGTTTCCTCGGGGGAGACCGTCGGAGTTTCGTTTGAAGGTTTCGTCTCAGGTTTTGTTGGAGAAGCAGTCGGATTGCTCTGTACAAGTTTCGTCTCAGATACCTCGTCGTTCTGTACGACCGACGCGTCTCCCAGACCCCCCGCTCGCGGAAGCTCCGGGTTCTTGGGCGGGTCCCGTGGGGGCTCCAGGGGTACGCCGGGCGTTGGAAGCTGCGCGTCATCCTCCGTGGGTTTCACCACGATGGTTTGGACGCTCGCGAAAGTGTCTAAGGAAGGTGCTTCGGAAGTTTGTTCAGAAGTGTCTTCAAAAGCTTCTTCAGACAACTCTCCAGATAGCTGTCCATGTGACACGCCTAGCCCGCCCACCGCGGCGCTTCGCATCGTTTCGTCCGCCGCCGCAACCGCCGAGGCGTACGCGTCGCCGCTTGGCAAATTCAGGAAATCATCACTTCCGGGAGATTTTGCCTTCTCGGGCCACCCGAACGGCGACGCGCGTGACGGGACCGTTGAGGGAGCGCGTCGGTCCGAGGTCCACGTGTCACCCCTGGCGAACAAACTCGACGCGTGCGTCACCGTGTTGGACGTGGAGGCGGATGAAGTAGAGGCGACCGAGTTAGCGTCGTCCAACCCACCTCCACCACCTGCAGTCTCCAAGTACGCGAAGTCATCCGCGTCTCCGAGGCGAGTGGAAGGCCCTTGGCTCGTGCCAGCAAGCGCGGTGCCCGCGGCGAACAGCGCGACAGCCTGTAAGAGAATGCATAGCAAATAGACAATTCACGTTACGAGTGTTCAAGAATATAGAGGTAAGGTCAGTCGTGCGGTGGGTAAGAGCAGCCGAGGAGCATCACAAGAGACAAAAGACTTTCGCAGTTGGTTACACGGGGTTGGGAAGCATGAAGAATGTCGGCAGTGTCCGTACCGTCACCCCCGCGCCGATGGTTCTCCATGGCGTGTGTTTGACCCTCCACACTGGCTTCGCGTCATCGCCGGACGCGAGAAGACCCGCGATCTCACTCTCGGGCGCAGCCATGCGTGCGGAGTGCGGCGCGTTGTGAGATCGATATGAGCGGAGGGCGGTTACAACATAAAAAAGCAGTCACTCGAAATTGTTGTCGCCTCGGAAACTCGAGGCTGTCGTATTTTGGCTCCTCGATCCACTGCTCGTCTCCATCGCGCCACACCTCGTGTCGCGTGTCCCCCGCCATGGCGTCGCGCGTCGTTTTGATGGAGGAGGGCGTGGTGGAGGCGGTGCACGCGTCTTTAATCGCAACACGGGCCACCCCGTGTGTCGGTTTGTGCATAGGAAAAAGGGAAGTCGGCGCGAGGGATTTTATTTTGGAGCTGGTGCCCTTTCCTGATGGATGGGACGAGGGTGATGACATCGATACTACCAGTGCTACTAAAAGTAAGCCACCCGCGTCAACCGACACTCCACTACACATAAACCCTTCCATGCTCCTGGAGCACGTCACGCAAGTAACTCGGATGTTGCCCGGGGGTTTGACCGTCGTCGGGGTGTACGCATTCGCGACTGAAAATAGCTTCAAACACGCCAGTCACAAATTGCAACGTGCCGCAATTGACGCGGCGGACGATTCGTGTGACTCCCGTATGGGCAAACAGAGCGGAACAGAAAAATCCGATTGCGAGCAACTCATCATCCACCTTTCGGCTGAGAATGTCCAGAAGCGAAGTGTTAGGCGGACGAAGAAAAGCACTTTGGCGCACGCACCGGCGCCAGTGGAAATCACGTCTGGCAAAGTGTTGGATTCCTTCGTGCAAGCAACCGCGATGTACGAGACTAACTACTCACTGCGCGTTCCGTTGATGACGAGTAAATCAGGCTCACACGCGCCACTCCGGCACTACGCCACACAATTGCTGGAATGCGAAACGCGTCGGGTACGAAACGCGGTGGTTCTTCTGGAAGGCAACGTCTTCGACGACGAGGCTTTGTGTTCGTCGATTCCGAGAGCGGAGCCGACCGGATTAGACGGAGACGGAGATATCAACCCCGGAGGTGACGCTTCGTCTTCCTCCACGCCGTTTTCCTTGACAGCGGAGCTGCTTGTGCCCGGTACAGCGCCGGTGCTGGGAGGAAGTAATAGTAGTACCACTGCTACTACTACTTCCAGTGACAATCAGTCTGACGTTTTATCCATCACGTTGCGCGGCTCGATCTCGGTTTTATCTTACGCGTACTCCAGGGAGCCTGTTAAAAAACTGACCGACGGTTTAAAGCTCGATTTAATTCGCTCGCTAAGAGCTAGGCTAGACGTGCTTTGTGATGAAGTGGAGCATGTGGAAGAAGAGGGGAAAGAGCACGTGCTGGGTGAAAATGCTGAATCCTTTACTACGTCTACGAGCGCTCCGACGGTTATAAACTTACCTCGACGCGCGTTTGTTCCCTGGACGAAAGGGTTGCGGTTGTGCGATTACCTTTTGGCTGGGGAAACCGAAAGCGAGGTGAAGGAACGGTGTTGTGAAGTGCTGGGGATGGACGTGGACAGTGGGGGGGTAGTGGTGGCTGAGGAGGAGGGGGTGGGGGGTGAAATTCCAATGGGGGCTACGCCGAAGAAAACAAATGACGGAAAAAGGATGCCAAACGACGATAGCAAAAAAGAAACACAAGGTGTTGCTTTGGGTAAAACACAGACGAGCTCATCGGTCGTCACGTACGTCGTCGGGGCTGGCGTGGCACTGCTCTCCGCGGGGCTGGCGAGCCTGGCCATGACACCGGGAGAGTGCGTGGGGGAAATGTGTAAAAGCGTAGCGGGAGGGGCGTAGGTAGGTGTAAGTTAGCGAAAAATGAAATAAAAGTCGGAGTGCGCATTTCTGTTCGTAAATTAACAGTCGGTCCGCTCTGAAGCCGCGCGCCTCCAAGGCTGCCAAAGAAGCCCCGATCTCGGCTTGCCGCCACTCCTCCGGCGCGCCCCACACGCTCCCGCTTAAGGATGTTGAATTCCGATCACGGTGACGATGCCCGCCTCGGGCGCAAGCGCCGACCTGGCGCGGTTCTGGTGCGTATGAGCAAACAGTCTCGCCGTCGTCTTCACGCGACACCGATCTTCGTGATGGCGCGCTTTCCAGGCACTTGGGCGAATTCCCGATCCTACCCTAACCTTTGTAATCCAACCACTAACAACCACTAACAACCACTAACCCTACCCACCCCTCAAACCCACCAGTCCGACGGCGAAGGCTCTGATGAGGAAAACCCGAACGACCCGTACGGGGACGGTTTCGGGAATGATTTGATGGGCGACGCGGAGGATCGTGAAAAGCTTTCCAAGATGACGGAGTTGGAGCGCGAAGAGATTCTCGCCGATCGCCGCGATGTACGTTCGAAGACCCAGGACCGTAAACGAATCATCCAGATGGCGAAGGACAAGAAGGAACGCGAGCAAGGGGGGCGGAAGAAGTTCAAGCCGAGTGATGCGGAGAAGCTCACTGGGAGGAAATCGAAGCGCGTGGCGGGCGAGGAAGAGAAAAGAGGCACCACGAACAAATCAAAAGCCCTGGCTGATATCGCGCGCAAAAAGGCGGACCGAGTGGAAGCCAGCGACTACTCCGGCGATGACTCTGAGGAGTACGGCAGTGAGTCTGACTTGGAGGAGGAGTTGGATGGGATTTTGCCGCAAATCGAGAAACGAAAGCCGGCTCGAGGCTGGGGAAGGCAAACGAGAGGCGGTTCGGACGACGACTCGGATGACTCGGATGACGACGACGCCGGTGGCGACAACGTCCCCGCTTCAGAGGCGCAGATTCGGCGCATATTTCTGAAACGCAGCACGATGGAGAAGTGGATTGCGGAGCCGTTTTTGAAGAATTTAGTACCGGGGTGTATGGTACGCGTTGGGATTGGACTAGACGCCAAGACGGGGGACAACCGGTACCGCGTGGCGGAGATTGTCGGAATTGCCGAGGGTAAGCACGGCAAGTACGTGTTAGAGCCGTACGAGATTGTTCCGAATCAAGGCAAGAACAGTGCGAAAACGCCGTTCTGGTTACTGTTAAAGTTCGGAGACAACACGCGGGCCTTCCGGATGTCTGAGCTGAGTAATGGAGACGCGAGTGCGAAAGAATTCGGCGAGTGGCAATCCGCAGCTCGCGAAACAAACCAAAAACCGCCGCGCGTGCGGCACGTTAATGTAGCGGTACAAAACATCCAATCCGCGAACAACTACCGGTACACTTCGGAGGATGTCCAAAAAATCCTAAAGCAAAAGAATGACAAGAAAGGCGGGCTAACGCACAACTTGGCGAACCAGAAAGAGGTGCTGCGGCGATTGATTGAGCGCGCGCGGGCGGGGGGCGACGACGATGCCGTTGCGCAATTGACTTCGCAGTACGACGAGGTCGTCAAGCAGCTGACGTCCAAACTTGACAAGGGCGGAACCCAAGCGATCATGGCCAACATCAACAAGAAGAACAACGCGATTAACGATGCTAACTTATCGAGAACTGCGGCGGAGGCGGTGGCGAGGGCTAAATCTGGAAAACCTGATGAGTCTATGAATGACCCGTTCTCCAGACGACCCACTAGGATGGCGTCCTACTACACCATCAACGGCGGGGATAAGAAGGATGACGGGAAGAGTGAAGCCAAGGGTGTTGCACCGGTCAACGCCACTGAAACCTCCGAGCAAACCGAAACTGACCCTAAAACCCCGAAAGGTACGGGGTCGTTTGCGCAAACTCAAAAAGCAAAGTTAGAGGCGGCGACGAAAGCGCATTTGAACGTTCGGCTGGAAAAAGTCGACGCGACGTTAGCGTCACAACCTGACCCTTCCATGCACATGGGCATTCACCCCGGGTTAGTGCCTGTTTTAAGGCGGGGGATGTTGGGGTTGTCGAAGGGGTTGCTGGAGGATTTAGTCGCGGTGCGGCCCAAGGGGAAAACCCTGACGCTGGAGGAGTACAAGGTGAGACAAGGCGTGGAGTAGAGAATTTTTTGATGCATCATTTTTGTTTCGTTCGCCGATCCGCAGTCGGTCGTCATCGTCATGTCGTTCGCGTCCCTGACTTTTGCAAGTGTTAATTGGGAAAAGTAGTCTTCAAAAAAACGAAACCCACCCGATACCATCGATTTTCGCGTCGTTTGGTTTGGCCTTTTCGTGCCGAGTTACGACGAGTTGACGAGTCCGCGTTCTTCCACGCCACTTCATCACGTCGCGCGGCCACACACGGTCTCGTCGGGAGTGCGTTTCGCGAACATGCGAGCTTTATCGCTCGTTCCCGCGCTTTGCGCGCCCGCGTCTTCATCATCCAGCATCTACGCATCTAATGCGACTTCGCGTCACTCGCCGTCGGTGTCCGTCCCGGGATTGCGTCCCCGCCGACAATCGGTGGGATCGTTCGCGTTTCCACACCGCGGCGTACGGGCAATTAGTCACCGCGCCAACGCCTCCACCAACGAATCCAACTCGTCGTACTACTCTGAAGGCGCCTCCGGCCCGCAGGATGTCGACTCCCTCCTGGAGCTGTACCTCGCCAAAGCCGAGGCACACGCGATGGATATTTCCACGGCCGATATTTCTGTTGCCTCGCAATCAGGCAAGGTGTACCTCGTAGGCACCGGCCCCGGTGACCCCGGCCTTCTGACGTTAAAAGCGTTCCACTTGATGCAGACCGCGGATGTGGTGCTGTACGACCGGCTGGTGAGCCCCGCGATTCTTGATTTGGTGCACGACAACGCCAACATGCTGTACGTGGGTAAACAGGCGGGGTTCCACACACGGACGCAGGATGAGATTGAACAAATGCTTTTAGGCTTCGCCGGCCGGGGTCTGACCGTCGTCCGGTTGAAAGGTGGCGACCCGCTGGTGTTCGGCCGAGGGGGGGAAGAGATGGAAACGCTGATGGCGAAGGGGTATGAGGTTGCGATCGTGCCTGGCGTCACTGCGGCGGCGGGGGTGGGAAGCGAGCTGGGGATTCCCCTAACGCACCGAGGGAGCGCGACGAGCGTGAGGTTACTCACTGGACACCTTCGTGAAGGCGCCAAGGAAGAAAAAAAAAACGGAACAGGCAACGCGGTCGTGGACCCGGTTGACTTCGCGGTGACTTCCGCGGACAGAGACACCACCCTAGTGGTGTACATGGGTTTAGGAACGCTCCCGTCTTTGAGTAAAAAATTAATCGAAAGCGGGTTCCCGAAGGATATGCCCGCGATCGCGGTGGAAAGAGGTACTACGAAATACGAACGACGAGTGTTTTCGTGTATAGAGCACTTGCCCTCCGGGGTGGTTGACGAGGAGCTGAAATCGCCCACGTTGATTATCGTTGGAAATACGGTCAAATTGTCACCGTGGTGGCCTTGGAAGAACGAGCTCGGGGAACCGGTATCGCCGCGCGACGATGAAAAACAGCACGTTCTTCAAGAAGGGTTGCCCTCTGCAGACTGCCAACAGTGGTTCGAAAAGAACGGGGAAACTGTGCGAAGGTTGAGATTGTTGGGGAGGATGGAAATCGTCGTGGAGAGTTTGGAACAGGACACGGAACGAACGAAGCGCGTGGGAAAGAAAACCCGAAAAGTTGGAGAGGGTGAAGCGGTACCGTGAACATGAAATAGCAAGAAACGGTTCAACAGCATTATATTATTACATCCCAGAACTACAAAAATCCTGCTCGCCAGTACGTACCGTCATGTGGTGCACGTCCATTTTGTTTTCATCACATCCTGTGAGGGATTCCTCACCATCCCGAGGTTCGGGATTCCTTATCATCCCTCATCACCATTCGTTGACCGACAACCCGCGTCGCCCATCGAACGGGTCGGCGGTTGGCGCGTTTCTCCCTCCCTTTTCAAACGCCCTGTCTTTCATTTCGTAAAACTCCACGATCTCTAACTCGCTGGTAATGGGGCGCATCGCGGGGGGAGCCACAGGCTTTGAGTGTTTTCTTAAAGCAACGCCGCCACTTCGAAAGACGGAATGCGGAACGCTCGCGACGTTTTTCTTTTCATTTCGTTTCTTGTTTTCCCAATTACCGTTCGTACTCGTGTTGTACCAGTCCCTCGCTTCCCGCGAATCGTGCTTCATCCCGAAACTTGTGTACCCGTTGGGCGTGGGCGCGTTCCTCGGTAAACCGGGTTTGTGCGTGTTGCGAGTAGCAGCCGCTGAGGTGACCCGCCGCGTAGTGTTTTTTTTCGGTACTGCATTCCTTCTTTTAGAATCGGCAATCAAAACAGGCGCTTTGACGCCGCACAGTTCGATCATCGCGCCTTTCGGGATTTCTTTCGTAATAGGTTTGGACAGGGACGAAGAGTGCGGCGTGGTCGAGCCTGTTTTGTACGTCACGTCCGTGAACCCAGAGTTGTACCGCGTGTGTAAATCGTTGTACTCGGCAGGGGATGGTCCATTTGATTTTTTTGACTTCGCTGAGTCGAATCGATCCACCCCGCATCGAAACGCGCTGTGTGACCCGCCGTGCTTTTGGGATTTAAGTGAATCGGTCTGATCATAGTGCGCCGGACCGGGAGTGGGGTCGGGGGGAAGCACGTCCAGGGGAGGAGGCACGTGGCTGTCATGCATGGGTCGTGCTCTTTGCGCCGCTTGCGTTTGCATTCTTCTCGCGGTCGCCTCCTCTTTCGCTGAAAACGGGTCGTACGCCCCCGGGCCGGGCTGGCGTTCCCTTTGCAAATCCCGTACACTGCGCTGGGTTTCGCCAATCATGCTCGAGTACCCCCGCTGGTTCGTAGCCCTGCCTTGCTTCACCATCGACCCCGCTAAATTGTACGACCCCGCACCCGGGGTGGGGGTCACAGCGCGTGCATGGCGGTAAGTGGCGAACGATGAGGTTGCGGATTCTGTTTCAGCATGGGAATTGACGCCTCTTCGACCGGTGTCGAAACCATCCCCGCCCAGGGCCTCACCGCCCGGAGAAAAAATCGCCGCCATCGAGAAGCGTCCGTGGCCTGGGAAGACCCGTCGCCAGCGCGCCGCCCCAAACTGTGACGCGCACGGGGCCACAGGGTCCATCTTGTAATTTTGCCAAGAATGTGACACCCCATTTTGGCGAAGTTGGCGCTGATTTTTTTATGACGCGGGAGAATCACAAAGAGGGCATCATCACCACTCCGTCCACACACCCTTTGTGCGCATACCGCCTCGCCCACTTCGCCTCTGTCATGGCGGACGAGGACGTCACGGTTAGGGAACCCCTGGATTTGATTCGTTTGAGTTTAGACGAACGCGTTTATGTCAAACTCAGAGGCGAACGTGAGATCCGGGGAAAATTGCACGCGTACGATCAGCACCTCAACATGATCCTAGGCGACGTGGAGGAAGTCATCACCACGGTTGAGGTGGACGACGAGACATATGAAGAGATCATGAAGGTACGTATAGGATGTTTTGTGGGATGCAGTTGGACTACAGTTTTGGGGATATCAGCGGGATATCAGTGGCATCAACGACCCGTTCCATTCCTCCGTTCGATTCGATTCTTCCCGATCAAAAGTTTAGGTTTTTTGGTACCATTGTCTTTCTTGTACTTCCAAAGTCTGTCTGTCATTCAACACTGACCCTCACACCCCTACACACTCCACCCCCAAAAACCCTTCACAGCAAACAAAACGGTCGGTGAAATACTTGTTCGTGCGAGGCGATGCCGTGACGCTCGTGTCGCCGCCGCTGCGAACGTAGAGGGGCGCGTTTTATAGCTGACAAAAATTTCACAAAAAGAGCTTCGTTACATTTTTGGCACGTTCGAGTCATACGCTTTATTGATATACGCTCTCGTTCTCTTTCCTTGAGTATTTCCTGAGTCATCTCACAACACACCCCTTCACAACCTGAAAGCTTCCCAACGATGAAACACTTAAACAACTCAAAGCTTCCCCACGATGCTCTCCACGAAAATCTCAAGCGATTCCGGGTCCCGTCGCTCCGACCCGAGTTTAATGTACCCTGACCTTCCCTCGGGGAAAAGCAAAATAGTAGGGAACGAGTTGAGCGACAAGTTCTCCTTCGCCCACTCCTTCTCGTCCCCGTCCGCTCTGAACTTGACCACGTCCACGTTCTTCCCGGTCAAATCCCCGGCGGCTTCCTCAAACCCGCCCACCATGGCCTGGCAGAATGGACACCAAGGGGCGTACAAAACGGCTAACGTCGTCTTGGCGTGTGTTTTTTCAGAGTTCAGTTTATCAATACCACCATGGTCCACAAGAGTCACACTTCCATCGACAAAGATGTCCTCATCGGTCGCCTCCCTTGCGTCCTGCTTCGCCTGGTCCTCCGCGGACATGTTGCCGCTGTGTAACCCGCACTCCTTCATGGCGCTGTCTTCCCACCACCAGCGGCCTTCGCGTTCCTGTTGGCCGGGTAATACGGGGCGAGTGCACGGCGCGCATCCGATCGACACGTACCCCATTTCGTGCAGCTTGTTCACGGGCGTGCCCATGACTCGTAGAAAGTCCCATACTTCCTGCGAGGTGGCGTTGGTCAGGGGGTTGAACTTCACGAGCGATCCAGGGCCGCCCTCCAAGCCTTCAAAAACGGGGTCGACTTGAATCGCGGGAACTGCCATGCGCGTGCCCGGTGATTGGTCTTTCCTCTGGCCCGTGACCCAGGCTTTCAAAGTCTTCAGCTTCCGCCTCAGCGGCTGCACTTTCCGTACCCCGCAGCACTCCTTGTGACCGTCCTCCAGGAACGAAAACATGCCCTTCTCGTTGACCAAGTCAGTCACCGCTTGTTCATCCGGGAACGTGAATTCGATCTTGATTCCAAAGTGTTTTTCCACATCGTCGAAAAGTTGGTACGTCTCGGGGTTTAACCGTCCGGTGTCCAGTGAGAACACCCTGAACGGTTTGCCCGTGAGATGCGCGTATTGAATCAACGCCACGTCTTCTGCGCCGCTGAACGCGATAGCGAGGTCGTCGCCGTACATGTCCAAGGCTTGGTCAAGGATCTGCACCACGGTCTGCTTCTGCATCGTAGAATCGAGGGCTTCGAAATCGACTTTTGCGGGGGTCGCCCGTGTCATCACAGAACGGGGGGCGGCGCGCTTTGGGGATGGGCGGATTTGCGTTAAAGGGCTAGTGACGCGCGCGACGGGGCTCAGCATGGACATGGTAGCTGGAAAGGGGGTAGGGTGTGTCCAGTGGGTCTGCGGAGAGAGTCACGATGGAGCGGCTTTATCCGCTTTCGTGAAACGAGGGTGATGTCGGGATTTCGTGAAGACTTTTTTCTTGTCTGTCAGTGAAAACAAGTAAACAACGTCTCTGCTCCGACCGCGTCCTACTCCCCGTCTGAATCGCTCTCCGTGCCGCTTTCGGAAGCAGTGTCCGCGACTTCATTCTCGTCTACGGTCGCGCGCGCTAACCTCACCAGCGCGAGTCCTCTTTCCGCGGCGGGCAACACATCTGCCGCCGCCAAGGCAGCGTCGACCTCGAGTCTTCTTTGTGTGGCTGTCAACGCTCTCTGCGCCGTCGCCATGCTGACAGAGACCATCCCGTCTGCGTCTCCTCCCCTCGCGATGACAGACCTCAATTCACTCACAGCATCCCTGACAATCGCCGCGTCTCCCCCTTGCGCGACGTCGCCTGTATCTTCTTCTTCGTCGTCGGTGTCATCGGCGTCCGGTGCGCTTTCGGTCTCCGCCGCGCCACCGCCTTCGCCCAACGACGCCACCAGCGCGAGTTGCAACCCCGCTTCTTCACCTTGTTCCAGGTCACTGAACAGCGTGACGTCGTACATGTGCCTCAAGCGGACGTGGGCCGCGATGTCGCGCGATACGTATGAAGGGTCGCCCCAAGGCATTGCGACGCAAATAGGACATGTAGCCGCTCGTCTTTCTCCATTGGCATCACCCGTGTGCGTTTCCAGGTGTCGCACCAAAGACCCGGCGTCTAAGTGACATCCAGGGTGGTCCTCCGTACCTGTCACTACAGTCCCGTCCTCGATGCACAAAGGACACGTAAACGTGCTTCGATTTTGGTAGGTAGGCTCGTTTGTGTCAAGCTCGGGAGTCGCCTGAGTTTGTGTACCTTGCGTTCCACGCAACGCGCGCACTCGTAGTGTCCACTGTGCGTGTGCTGTTTCCGCCTCGCGCGCTGCTTCGGTCGCTCGAGCAGCGCATTGCCCGCGGTGAGCTTTGAGCGCGGAAAGCAAAACCCACTCGCCGCACGCCTCGCAGTCGGTGGCGTTAAGTGAGAGTTCAGCGACGAGTTCCTTGGCGGGGACGACATCAGAGAAAGGTGCACGCGTGCGGCACAAAGGGCACGCGATTGTGATCGAGGGCTGGTCAAGTGCGGTAGGCACGGAGTCGGCATCCATCGCGGTCGTTTCGGAGTCGGTCTCCATCGCAGCCTCTTCCGCGGCGGCGGCAACCAGGGAGTGCAAGCACTCTCGGCAAAACGCGTGAGAGTTTCCGCAGCCGTGGTACACGACGTCCACGTCGAAGGCTTCCATGCAAATCGGGCACTCCAAGTGTGAGGGAACCGAGGTCACGACTATGGGAGTGGGCATCGACCGCGTTCGCATGCGGAGGGGGTTCCATCGGAGGGGCATGGCGGGCGCGTCTCGAAAGTGTCGTGGTCGGGGAAAAATCAACGATAGTTTTCTGTTGGCCGCTCCGAGTTTTTACTAGTAATGGCTTTTGCAAGCCAAATAGGGTTTCATCTTCACAGTCGACGAGCGCGGGTGGTGTCGCACCGCGGGTTCGATATCGATCCAGGGTGGTTTGTGTGTTTTGATCAGACGGGAGTGTGATACTGGAGGGTGGATCCGTGGCACACCGAGGTGTCATGTTGTCGCGCCTCACCCAACGCATAGGGTCGTTGGCCGTGACAAGTGCGGGAGCCGCGATCAGATCTGGACGGGCGAGCGGTTCGGCTGGATTCAAAGGTTTAGGAGCCGCTTCAGAGATGCCAACGGGTCACATCCGGTCCATGACACCTCGATCAACGTCATGGAACGCACACAACGTCTGGGTCTATTCAGGGTCTAAACAGATCCACACGACTTCTTCGCAGTTCGCATCCCGCGATGCGAAATCGATGAAAGTGCACAAACCAGGTGATAAGCTCGTTCCCGCTCCGCGCGGGATAGCCCCCCCGATGACCCCGTGGGAGGCAGGCAAACAAAACGACCCCAACTTCGGCAAAGGCGGAGGCGGGATGTCCGCATTTACTCCTACAAAGGACCTACGGAAACGAAAGACGCTTCAGAAGCGGGCTAAATATTTGATGCAATCGTTAGAGCACGAACAGATGACACAAATCGCGGCTGATTCGCCGGTGGTTCCGTTCCGCCCCGGCGACGTGATTCGAGTCAAGGTTGAAGTTTTGGAAAACCGAGGCAGGGCGAACAACTTCACTGGGATATGCATTGCGAGGAGGAACCGGGGGATGGGGTCTAGCTTTACTCTTCGATCGGTAGTGGCGAACGTCCCGGTGGAGCGAACCTTCCCGTTATACGCCCCGACTATTAAGGAATTCGAAATTCTGGAACGGCGCAAGGTTCGCAGAGGGAAACTTTACTACTTGAGGGATAAACCGTTAAGGTACAGTAGGGTCTAATAGGGGTCTAGTTGGGGTGGAGCTCCAATATCTTTCTTAATTGTACTTTAATCTTTAAAACACTACTCCTATCAAACAACGTACGAGATGTTGAAAAAATCTCAATCTCGAAAAAAATCAAACTCATCAACTCGGCGACAACTTCCGATTGTACACTTGGTTATAATACGGTCACGAATGAACTCTCTGACTGAATACCCATACCAGACTCATGAAATAACACGTTCACGACGGAATCGCGTTCGTGCCGTGGCTCTGCATTTGGTTCCCACCTTGCGCGTCCCACTCGCCTTGGGCTGTTGCCCACAGCCGGTCGAATGACGGGTTGGAGGGTAACTGTCGCGTTTGTCGCTGTTGGGGTTGGTGGTATTGCGTGCCACTAACCGCCATGCCACTCGTCCCCCTACCCGCAATCACACCACCCGCACCAACCCCCATCTCTCCCTCCGGTTGCGCAAACTGCCCCATGGTAGCGGCTCGGTTCGCTGCTTGTGCCGCCGCCGCCACTACGGACGGGTCCGTGCCGACTGGCAGGGAAAACATCGCTTGCCCCAGCGTGTTGGCGTGGTACGGAATTGCGCCGGGCATACCCCCTGACATAACCCCAGTCCCTGCAAACCCACCAGTCCCCGCCTGGTATGCTTGCGTCGCGAGCTGCGCGTTGTACTGCAGCAGCTGGGCTTGCGCCAGTAGGGAGTTGTCCACGTGTTGGTGCGGGGGCAGAAACATGGGCGCCCGCGCGTTCATGCCCCCGTGATGCCCGTTCATTTTTTGTTGCGATCCATTCCTCTGCATTCCATTCTCCCTGATTTGTCCCCCGCCTCCGCCATCGGCTGTTTTCGGAGGCGGCTGGTAAGAAAACTCCACGTCCCGCACTTTCTGCTGCCGCCGAACGAACTCGCCACGTTTTTTGTTTTCGCACAAGTCGTTGTAGCGCACGACGGCTTCTTTGATAATTTCCGCGGCGAGTGCGACATCATTCGCAACTCCTTTGATGCGGAACACGCGCGTGGGGTTGTGCCGTTGGTCTACACTCCTTGAGTTGTTAAAGTGCTGATTAGCATCCTTGTCCGTCCAGCTTTGAATCATGGTGTTTGTCTTTTGTGACAGTTCTCGTACAGACGCGCCGCTCGCGCCGATGACGAAGCCAGCCGCTAGTAACGTTACGCGAAGTTGTGCGACTGAAAGCTCACAGCCCCCCTCCATTTCTGACGCAAGCCACTCCGCATCCACCACCCTTTGTTCCTCTTCTTCAACACCCTCGCCCGCTTTCCGCGGACCGGAAGGGCCGATTTGGGTAGCCGTGTTCGGGTCGGGTAACGTGTCGCTGGATTGGCGGGACAAAATTGGGGAGCGCGGCGTTCTGTTTTTATCCCCGCGCTTCCGTCCGAACGAACCATCCCTACCGAAACTCCCATCTGAATCACCGTCCGAGGAACCCGCGCTTATGTCGTCCGACGCTAATGATGTAGGTTTCTGTGTTTTGAAAGAGGGGGGTTGGAGTGGGGTCAGAAACTGGAAGGCGGAAGATTCTCACGCGAAAAAAATTAGTTTCACAAAAACCAGACCGAGAGAGCATCGAATTAACTCGTCAAACATCGCTGAATTAGACCGTCAAACTGCAGACGTGACAGATCATCGAGCAACTTTTGGCTTGGGTGCCCTTCGCAGCCCTTTTAGCGTTTCCACGGCACCCTTTTTCGGCGCCGCTGGGCAACCGTCGCGGACTACGGCGGTGGCGATCGTTCGATACCTTCACATCGAGTCGTGAGGCATGGGAATCGAGTAACATGTACGTCTACGTGTCCCTGGGCTTGACGCCAAGGATCTCAAATGTCTGGACCAAACCGTCTCCGCGTCACCCGTGACCGATGCGCGGCACCTCCGTTTGTCATCTGTCGGCACTGTGAAAACGAAAATTTCTCGGGACCGCGGGGACGGTGTCGACGGAAGCGTTCCCACGCGGTGGTGCGTTTGCGTTTGTGGTACAGAGGTCGCGAGAATGTGTTTGAACACCTTATGGGAACCGGGCGAGTCAAAATTCACAGCGTAAGCGCACGTACCTTCGGTACAAGAGACCCATCGCGTGAGGACGCTAAATCCACGTTGCCCACCCCCACAACCACACCACCCCCGACCCGCTCCTCCAGCAGCTGTTCAGGGAGCCAAGTGTTTGGGAAGCGACCCATGCCGTTCGCCGCGTGCGTGAACATCGCGCGACGTGTCCGAAATGGGCTCGACGCGCGACGCACCACCGTAGTGCAGGAGAGTTGTGATGAGACGATGGCGCGAAGAGAAGAACAGACTTTCGTGTTCTCCAGGAGAAATGCTTCAAGTGCACTTTTCCGAGACTAGAACACATACATCCTTGTGCCAGTTTCGCACATCGTGACTCATTCTCCCGAACTGGCCTCCAACAGCCGTTTCGGAGACTGTGCAATTTTTTGCGAACCGACGGGTTCGTCTTCGACACATCATCATCACTTTCAGTGGCGCGCGGTATCCCCCGCGTCGGCGCCGTGGGCGAGTCTTTGTCAAACACTCCCATCGAAACGACAAACGGGACTGTGATGGCCTCCACGGCGCACCTCCCCTTGTCGCACCAAACGCGCACCACGAGTCCACCGACCGAGGAACCACGTGACCCAACAGATGTCCCAAAAACGGCCTCGCGTCCCGTTTTCCGCGTTTGGGGACAAAGTGTTGCCAAAAAGAAAACGTTGCCAAAAACCGCTGTTGCCAAAATTTCACTTCCCACACCTTCGTCGCGCGCGCCTTCCACGCAAGTCACCGCGTGGCGCACCAAGGATCTTAACACCAAACAGTGGCTCACCGATCGCCGAACGAAGGAAAACGACCGCAGGTTGATCCCTATAAGAAGGGCGCACAAAGACTTGGATTGGATCATCCGCCGACGACGAGACCAGATTAAAAAATGCAGAGTCGAGGTTAAAAACGACAAAACCAAACGCGCGGTGTTGGAGAACCAAATCCGAGTCGAGATGGAGAAACTCGCGGTGGCGCCGGGGGGTATTACAGGAGGGGGTGTTCTATCCGAGAATACAAGTACTACGAGTGTCCAGAAAGACAGCATAGGTACTGGTAAAGACACTAAAGATACTATTGGTACTCTGGAGGATATCAAAAACAGGCTGTTGCAGTCGCATGGAGTGACGATGACGAATGACGACGCGACTGACGAATCGACTGATCCCTCCGACTCAATTGATACCACCAAACCACCACCGGTTCAACAAAGGCGAAAGACACGACCTGGGTCTGTGCTGTTTAACGGAGACACAGGTCCCGACCGCCGCGGGTCGGTGAAGAACTCGTCTGAGAAAAACTCCTTGAAAACCAAGAAACCCGCGTCGCGCGTCGGGTCGACAAAAGACTTACTTCGATTGAACGTGGTGGAAACCAAGAGCGTGTGGGTCGGGCCTGGTCATTTCGTCACGATACAGGTCGAAAGGCCGCCCGCGAAAATGACCCCGCAACCGCAGCAAAGCAGACGGAACAACGGAGAGTTCAGTGTGAAGACAACGTCGAAAGTAAAGACAAAGACGACGAGAACCAAGCGAGGAAGCAGCACGAGTAGCTAGGATTTGATGAACTAAGGTACAGGTACTTCTATGTCTTAAGGTCACCTTGTTGCATATATTACAAGACACATAAACAAATCCACAATCACTCAAACCACGCCTTTTTAACCACCCTGGGCAGCACCGCGAACTTCTCGCCAGTCGTGGTGTACGCTCTTCGGGTCAAGTTGTCGTAATTATTGTCTCGCACTTTTTGTAACAAAGCTCCGTACATCTCGCCCGCCGCGAGCACGGGTACCCGGGCCCCGGGACTTAACATCTTCGTCCCACTAGTTGCACTATCAAAATGCCACTCCGCGAGCTGAATCAATTCCTCAATCAAGTTTGCGTAGTTTGGGGAGGTGGACAGTGTTGTCTCGCTAGATGATGCCGCGAGTGATAATATTTCTTCTCGTGAAATTCCGTGTTTTGCCATCATGTCGTTCGGAATGTAAACCCTTTTTCTTTGCCGGGCGTCCTCCCCCACATCTCGTATTATGTTGCACAGCTGTAGCGCGATCCCGAGGTCGATACCGGGTGGAGTGGCTTCTTCAATGGAATAACCCTCCGCTGTGCCTAAAACAGGGAGGGTCATCAACCCGACCGTGCCGGCGACGCGGTAGCAGTATAACCGTAATTCGTTCCAGTCGTTGAAGACGGTTTCAGTATCGCTCAAATCCTGGCGCATCCCGGTGACCATATCGAGAAAAGGATCGACGGTCATTCCCGGGGTGGTTTCCACTGTGTGTGCCAGCGCCGTGGTTATGAGTTGTGCGTCTCCGTCGTTTTCGCTCGCGCCGTATGCGTAGTTAGTCTTGTCGTCAAACACGTGTTTCAATCTGTTTTCAATCGCGTTTAATTCCCTCGACGCAAACTCCGATCCCGCATCCAACGCCTCCACCCCGTCCACGGTCTCATCAAGCGCCCTGCACCACGCGTATATCGCCCACACTTTTGTACGCGTCCCCTTGGTCATCAACCGCGTGGCGAAGTAAAACGTCGCGCTCGAGTGTTTGGTGTACGTCTCGGCGAACGCGAACGCGGCATCCAATTTCGAGTCGTGATTAATCTCGGAAGAAGATGACGCCATCACTCGGACCGCCCTTGCCTGCCTGCACACTCTCGACACACCATATTTGCCCCCATGCAGTCTCCGTAAGGGACCTCTGGGCGGGACGAGCGCCTTTGGTGCCGCGCCCGCGACCGCGAACGCGCCCATCGCGCCCAGGGAAGTGATACCTTATCGTCCCCGGTTGTGTCGGGTTTGGGAAACTCTTCGGTACCACGGCAAAAAGTGAATGCAAAAAACGCATGGCCTCGTCGCGCGCCACAGGTGAGACGCGCGAAGACGGTGGTCATGGACCGCTTCGCGTTCCTCTCCGCCGTGTCGTGGCTGTACCCCCCGCCCGAGCAAAGCGTTCCCCCACGAGGGGATGCGGTGGTAACGGTGGACGGCTCGGTGACGATAGTTGTGGATGGTATCCCCCGAAGGCTTCCAAGGCCCCTCGCCCTTCCACCCGATCTCGGCGGTACGCGGTGCGACTCCCCTGTGCATTTCGGGGTGGCTAACCACCCGTTACACTCCGACCCAGCGGTGGTGTTCGACGGGTGCGCCAGCGTACACTTCTCGGAACACGAGCAGTCCGTACTGCCGCCCTGCTTCGTTGACGACGTTAATAATCGGGATTGTGGGCACCCCTCGGGTCCCGTGGGCGCCGCCGCCAAAGACGCCGTGCACATGGCATTTCTACAACACGACGAGTGGCCTGACCAAGCGCAGTTCACGTGCGCGATACGGATACGCGTAGCGGAGGTGGAAGAGCTTAGGAGTTGGGACGGAGTTGCGCGTAATGCATCATCCATAGATTCAATCTCACGAAACTGCGAAACACGAAACACTTCTTGGTTGGAAATTACGCTCGACGGCGGCATGTTCGTGCTGGACATGACCCAGGTGCGACACGTCGTGGCGGGCCCGCCGAGTGATGATAGAACACAAATATCATCCCCGCCAATCTCAGACCCGCACCCCTCGGCGGAATCGAAAAAAGAAAGCAAGGGTAAACGGGGTAAACGAAGGGTTTGTGAGAGTTCAGAAGAAAACAAAAAACAAAAACGAACACAGAAGAAGCGCGACAGCCACTTTGGCGACGACGAAGCGTCAGGGGACGAAAGCGATTTTGACGATGCGAACGTAGACGCAATACGCAGTCACCCGGCACGGAAACGAAAATATAAAGACATGCCGCCTCTTTTGAGTGAAATTGGTGATGGTGACGTTGATGTGTATACGCAATCCGACGGACGACTGGAAAGACGCGTATCGAGTATCGACGATTGGGATCACCACGATTCGCACGATCAAAATACCCCGACTCCATACATCACCTTGGTTTTCAGTTCGTGTTCCCTGAACTTGTACCACCACCCAGGGGTGTTGGGGTGTCACCGAGCGTCGCCGGTAACCGAGGGGTTGAAAATTGGAGCTGTGCGGGATACGTTGGTTGTTTTCCGGGACGCGGCGCGGGAAAGTCTGCGGAGTCTACACGTGAAGAACTTTGAGAAAAAAATGGAGTCGAATAATTCCGAGTCGCGACCCCGGGGTAGAACATCGGACAACACATTAAACGACCAATGTTTCGACGAAGAGAACTTGCGTGCTTCTGCAAACGTGGTGGTTGATGCGACTGTTCAAAGACCCCGGAATGCGGCGAGGGCGGTGTGCGACGCAGTGCTGGGGAACGACGACAACGTATCAACACATACGTCACCTTCGCGCGCCGCTGGCGCGGTGAGTTTAGCGCTCGACGCGTCCCGATCGCTCGGCCTGCGGTCCGCGTTGTTCACGATCGAACAGTGTGGTGATGAAACGCGAAGGGAAGGTAGTAACCCTCACGTCTCTTCCAACTCTCTTTTGCTCGACGCCGCCGTGTACGCCGGGTTGATCAAAACGCATCGGGAGTTTGCAGAAGCCAGCACCTATTGAGTGGCTATTGACTGTATTGAGTTAAGATAGACATAAATGGAATACATATATACACAACGCTGATGTATGCCTTGTTACTCGTCCTTCGTCTCGACCCACGGGACGTTCAGCAACGAAAAAACGGCATCCACGTCGACGTACTCCGCGTTGGCGTCGGCCCCCTTCACGCTCTTAAAACTCTCCGGCACGCGCGTCTTTTGGACGTCGATTTTGGACTTGGGCAAGTGGCGCCACAAAGTCACGAGACTTTGCGCATCCAAGGATTCAAGGTTCGTATGAGTAGCAGTCATGACCTCGACGAACGCATCTCGGCTTAACGCCATTGCCCCACCCCCCGCGAGTTTCATATCCTCAACCGCGGCGGCTTTCCTCAAAGCGTCGCGAGCGGCTCGCCCTCCATTTTCGAGCAAATTTTGAGCGACACTAACTACTCCTACAAAGTCGGATTTCGGAAACTCATTAGGTCGGGATTCCATCAACGAAAACGTCGCATCATCCGCGCCGTTGAGGCGTAGGGCACGACCAGAAATCGTAACAACCGCTCCAACTACGAAGTCGCTGGCTGAGTAATAACTCAAAGAATTAACTTTCTTCAGCGCGTTTCGTTTGTAAAACGGTCCGCCCGGCAAGCCCGAGTTTGGAACCGGAGGCTCATACACAGCGACAGTGTTATCCTCCAAGTAGAAGGACACCACGAAGGTTCGCGTAGCGTCGATTTCGTCGATCTTTCGGTTCAAAGTGTCTACGAATGTTCCGGTGAACCGAAGAACTGACCCGGAGTTCAAACGCCAGGAATCAAAGTCCATCGTGGGCTGCGCTTTAGGCACTAATCTTAAACAGTACTGAAGGGAGTCAACGTCACTCCCTATCCCTGATGTATGAACAGGAGGGGGGGCTCGGGGCTTCCGAACCGGCGCTTGTGGCATAGGTAACGGTTCGAATTCCGTGTCCGACACCCCCAGCTCTTGCTTGTACCACGTTTGGGTGTGCGCGTCACAATCGTGAATCGTGAGAATTTTACCAAACACGTTGACCTCCGCGCCGATGGAAAGATCCCTCCACGTTACGTTCCCGGCGACGCCGCCGCGCTTGATCGTGTCCTGGGACGCAGGGCGGATACCGACACCAAACCCCCCCCCCGCGTGCGTAGACTTTTTTGGCAGACGCTGTCTACGCAAAACCTTGGAATAGTCCTCCACCCCACTGGGTAACACTTCCAACACCTCCACGGTGTCGTCGGCTAAAAAGTAGTGCAGCGTGAACGCCTTCAGTTTGCCATCCGTGCGCGTGTCGTCGCCGTTTTTTATTTGTGCGTTGCCACTGGAGGTGCAGAAAAAGCGAAGAACATTACCATCCAATGAAAGGAACTGTCTTCCCGCGGACTCTTTCAATAGGTCTGATTGGTGCGATTGACTGCCTGGTAGGGGTTTTTTGAGGTCATCATGTAACCCGAGTACATTAAGATCCATCGAGAAAAGTGCAGAACTCTCCGGAGCTTTTACAATAGACGGCGCCGATTTGAATTGTCCTTGGGGGGGGGTCGGGTCTCTTTGTTCCGGGAAGGGTAGCTCAGCAGGCACTGTTAGCTCCTCTCGTTCCAGAAACTTCCGAGTAAACTCATCACACGCGAGGATGTGATACTCTCTTTTGAAGATGACGGGTACGGAACCGACGTTTAAATCCGACGGCGTCATAACTCCACTCCCGTCTGGTTTCATAACGCGCATTCTGTGTAAAATACGCCCTTGCTCTAAACCTGAGTTATTAGACCGTGGCTCCCTTATATCGATCGAACCGTCCTCCAAGTGGTACGTCACCACACACCGCCTCACCCTCAACTCCCCCGTTCTTTTCGTAACCTCCAGGTCCTCGAAGTACCCGCCGAAGTGAAGCTGCATTGAATCAAACTTTAACCACGCGGGTTGAGGCTTCAACTGTTTTGTGGATGCCGGTGGAGCGGTTGAGGTTACGTTGGCCGTGACATTACGCGCCACACCACCCGCGCCCCACTTAGGGTCGTGCCGCTCCCACGGCGCCGGCGTGATACTCGAAGGGACAGCGTCGTAGGTTGGGGCGGGGACTCGTGTTGGGGGGGCCATTCCTTTCGCCTCAGATGGAAACGGTCCAGGCATTCCGTTGACAAAGGTCATATGTTGCGACCTCGGCCGGGTCACCGCGGTGCCCTCACCCAAGCCCAGCACAGGGGCGATGGGGATGGACACCCCGAGGTTTGGGCCCTGGGACCAGTGCGCGTCGACCGGCATCTTGCGAGGGTCGGAGTGCTGCCACAGGGCGGGGCTCTTGGAAGGTACCGATGAATCAGAGCAACGGTAAGAAACGTTTATTTTGGCTGCTGTGAACGTGCGGGCGCCAATTTTATGCAAAACCTTGTTCCGCCTTGTCTGTCGTCGCCAGAGCACGCTGCGCTTGCACGCGCTTTCTCCGTGCCATGCCGAAACGACGCGTGAAGGATGAGCCGGAGGACGTGAAAAGCGAGCTGGAGGTACGCATGATACATCATGACACGCCCTGAGTGAACACCGCCAGATCGTCTTTGTGATACTTCAACTCGTTCGATCCCTGACACCAACCTCTCCTCACCCCCCCAGGACGCTGTCGAGGCCCCTCCCTCTGGGTCGGAGCAGATCCGCAGCGCGTTGAGCGATTTCCTTTCAAAACGCAAAGCGAGTGGGAAACTCAACGCGTTACTTTCGCTGCTCAATCCCGTTCGGTTACGCGCGGGCGCGCTTGCGTCGACGACCAAGTACAAATCCCCTCGGTGGACAGATGACAACACCACGCCCCCCACGTTAAGGGCGCACTGGAGGGCGCAGGTCAGTGAGCAATTAGGGTGCAAGGAAACAGACCTACCCCAACCCGTGACCGCGGCGTTGAAGACGTTCCTGTGGCCGGGCGCGCTGGACACGACCAGAGGGGAGCACTTAGCGTGGTTAGTGAAAGTCCCTGGATTCGTAACGAAAGCGTGGAAAGCCACGGCGGAGGCGTTGGAAAAGGCGGACGAGCTGTGCGGAGAAGAGGACGAGGAGATGGCACACGCGGACGAGAAGAATATGGCGAACTATGAGCACGATAAGGAATTGTTGGGGTACATGAGGATCGCGGTGGATCCGTTTGCACACGCTGAGAAGCGGCAGAAACACTTTTTGACGCTGACGGCGAATCAAGCGCGCGAGTTTGGGGTTCCCACCAAGTACGACATGCAAACGACTTCCGAGGACCGGCCTATTCACGTGTTTTCTGATGTTCGCGAGAACACCGCGGCGTGGGCGGCTGCGGCGGCGCAGCGGGACGTTTTAGCGAAAGCAGCGGGGTTTGTAAGTGCGGCCGAAGCGTCGCACGTGTTGCCGTCGGA